>OIYS01000119.1_pt1 | contig 58342 bp, 66 predicted proteins | sample 1588271 | NCBI WGS metagenome assembly OIYS01 (sample SAMN03283286) | human gut metagenome | biome: human-associated habitat; material: feces | host: Homo sapiens | place: Peru | collected 2012 | reverse complement strand
ATATCTTCTTAATACAGCTTTAACATAAGCTACTACTTCTAATGGATTAAAAGGTTTCGTAATATACGCATCCGCCCCAATATCAAGACCTAACACTTTATCTATATCCATATTTTTAGCTGAAACAATTATAATAGGTACATTACTTTTTTCTCTAATTGCCTTAATTAATTCATACCCATTCAAAACAGGCATCATTAAATCCGCAATTATTACATCAATTTGTTCTTTATTAAAAACATTTAATGCTTCCATACCATCTTTTGCACAAAAAACTATCATTCCATTGCTTTCCAAATACAGTTTAAGAAGTTCTATAATATCATTGTCATCTTCTGCAATAAGTATTTTATTTTGCAATATACATCACCTCAAACTTAAACCATATTATAACACAAAGAACAAATTTCCACCAGTATAGCTAATGGTTTTTCATTTTTGCCTAAAAGGCTTATTACTTACCTCTACTAAAGTAGCCTTTGCGACTGCTAAACACATCTCTTACTTTCCATCCTTAAAAGGATCAAAAATTTTTGAATGTCATTTGGTGACTCAATTAATCTTCCTTCAATTGATTAAACTCTAAAGATTTACTGAACCCCTAGACTATCTGGTTTTTCTTTATACAAAAAAATTTTTACGTTAATTCGTAAAAACTTTTTTAAATTATAGCTTAAATTGAGAATTATAAAGTTCTGCATAAAATCCATTTTGTTTCATCAATTCTTCATGATTTCCTTGTTCAATAATATTACCTTCATTCATAACAAGGATCAAATCAGCATTTTTTATCGTAGATAATCTATGAGCAATTATAAATGAAGTTTTACCTTCAGTTAATTTATCCATAGCTTTTTGAACTAACTCTTCAGTTCTTGTATCAACATTACTTGTTGCTTCATCAAGAATTAAAAATGGAGCATTTTGTATCATCCCACGAGCAATGGTAAGAAGTTGTCTTTGACCAGCAGAAACAGAATCATTATCATTTAAAAGCGTATCGTAACCATTTGGTAAAGTTTTAATAAAGTGATCAAGACCAACAATATTACAAACTTTTTTAACATCATCTAAAGTAACATTTTTTGTATTATATATTATATTATCTTTAATAGTTCCATTAAACACCCATGTATCTTGTAAAACCATTGTAAATAAATCATGTATATTTTCTCGAGTTAAATTTTTTGTAGATACACCATCAATTATAATTTCCCCATCATTTATGTCATAAAATTTCATAAGTAAGTTAACCATCGTAGTTTTCCCCGCTCCGGTCGGACCAACAATTGCAATTTTTTCTCCGGCTTTAGCTTTAGCACTAAAGTTTTTTATTGTTGGCTTTTCATTTCCATCATATTTGAAAGAAACATTTTTAAATTCAATATTACCTTTAACCTTATCTTTATCTAATAGAGTTTTAATATTGCTTTCATCTAACATTTCAGTTTCATCTAAAAATTCAAAAACTCTTTCACTCGCTGCAGCAGTAGATTGTAAACTAGTCATCGCTTGTGCAATTTGAGAAAGTGGTGATACAAATAAACGTACATATACAATAAATGCTACAATTACCCCAAAACTAATATGACCGTTTAAAGCAAGTAATGCTCCAACAACACATACAGCAACATAACCAAAATTCCCTATAAAACTCATCATTGGCATCATTAAACCAGATAAAAATTCACTTCTCCAATTAGCTTTATAAAGTTTATTATTTAATTCATCAAATTTTTCATTTGATATTTTTTGTCCATTATAAGCCTTAACAACATTTAATCCAGAATAAACTTCTTCAATATGACCATTTAAAGCCCCTAATTCATTTTGTTTTGCTACAAAGTACCTTTGAGACTTTGATAAAACTACAGCCATAAAAATAAATCCAAACAAACTTGCAAGAATTGCGGTTATCGCCATGACATAATTAGTTACAAACATCATTATCACAGTTCCAACAAACAAAGTTATTGCACTTACTAATGTTGATAAAGATTGGTTCATTGATTGAGCAATTGTATCAACATCATTTGTAACTCTAGATAAAATATCCCCAATTGCATGTTTATCAAAATATTTTAACGGTAATTTATTAATCTTACTTGATATATCTTTTCTTAATTTTCTTGCAAAATTATTTGATACATCACACATTAATATTGCTTCAAAATACTCAAATATTGCACTAATTAAATAAATGCTTATTAACAAAATTGCAATACTTTTAATTTTATCTATATTCATAAATGGTTCAACTAACTTTTTAACTGAATTTGGCATTTCATCAACTAATTTATATATTTTAGTTGCATCACTTTTATCATTTATATTACTTGCAATTTCTAAAAATTTTCCTTGATCACCAGCACTTATTACATGACCATCAATTTCAATATCACTAAATAATTTACTTGCAATACTATCAGGTATTACCGAATTACTATTTAAACTTTTTATAAATACTTTAGAATCTTCGTCATTATTAACCAAAATATTTAAAATACTATCAGGTATTTCACTTATAGCTTTAAATGAGCCTTCGTTAGTCTTATCATTTAACTTTGTCATTATTTCTTGGAATTTCATCAAATCATCTTTAGGAATATTTGAGCTTATCATTACTTTTCCAATATTTTTTTCACTAAAATCAATTACCTTACTTATACTCTCTTCATTTAAACTACTTGTTACTTCTTTAGTTAACTTTTCAAAATTATCTTTATTTAATACTAAACCTTTTGATATCTCATCAGTTAAATCAGATAATATATTCGGAGTAACAATTGTAAGAACAGCTCCTAAAGCAGCTAAAGTTAATGATATAATTATTAATTTTTTAAAGCCCGCCATTTCTTTTATTAATCTTTTTATAGCTCCTTTAAAATCTTTAGCTTTTTCCACATTTCTATTTGGTTTAGGCATTATCTAATTCCTCCTTTGAAAGTTGTGATAATGCAATTTGCTTATAAACTTCACAATTTTTTAACAACTCTTTATGAGTACCAACCCCAACAGCATTACCATTATCTAAAACAATAATTTTATCAGCATTCATAATTGTACCTATTCTTTGAGCCACAATCAAACTCGTAGCATCCTTTGTATATTTCTTTAATTCACTTCTTAAAACTGCATCAGTCTTATAATCTAATGCTGAAAAAGAATCATCAAATATATATATTTCAGGGTTCTTTGCTATAGCTCTTGCAATAGCAATTCTTTGTTTTTGACCACCGGAAACATTAGTACCCCCTTGTGCTATATGTGATAAATATCCTTTATCCATTTTAGAAACAAATTCTTTAGCTTGAGCAACTTCAGATGCTTCTTCTACCATTTTATCATTTATTTTCTTTAAAGCTTCTCCATATATTATATTAGATTTAACAGTGCCATTAAACATAACTGCCCTTTGAGGTACATAACCAATTAATTTATACAGATATTCTAATTTATAATCTTTTATATTAACTCCATCAATCAATATTTCTCCAGCTGTTACATCATAAAATCTCACAATTAAATTAACTAATGTAGATTTACCTGATCCTGTAGAACCAATAAATGCTATCGTATCTCCCATATTAGCTTTAAAAGAAATATTTTTTAAAATGTATTCTTCAGCATCCGGATATTTAAAGGAAACATTTTTAAATTCTACCGTTCCAATTTCTTTTTTACTTTCAACCATACCATCAATTATACTTACATCTTTATCCAAAACTTCATTAATTCTTGATGCAGATACTTGCGCTCTAGGTAGTATCATAAATATCATTGCTAACATTAAAAATGACATAATTATTTGCATTGCATAAGAAGAAAATACTACCATATCTCCAAATAAACCTATTTTATCAGCCATAAGTGCATCTTTAATCAAATAAGCCCCAATAAAATAAATTATTAAAGTTAACATATACATAATTAGATACATAACTGGTGCCATAATTGACATTGTTTTTTGGTTAAATAATTGTAAATTAGTTAATTTATTATTTACATTTTGAAACTTTCGTTGTTGGTAACCTTCAGCATTAAAAGCTCTTACTACTCTAATTCCAGTTAAATTTTCTCTAGTTACTTCATTTAATTTATCAGTTAATTTTTGAACAATTTTAAATTTAGGCATAACAATTATTGTTAAAATACCAATTACAATTAATAACACAACTACAGCAACGGCTGTTACCATACTCCATTCCCAACTTTTATTAAGTATTTTAGTTATAGCCCAGACTGCTGTAACCGGAGCTTTAATAAGTAGTTGAAGACCAAAGCCTATAAACATTTCAACTTGCGTGATATCATTCGTAGTTCTAGTTATCAAACTATTCGGAGAAAACTCCTTAATTTCGCTCATTGATAAAGATTCTACTTTTCTAAATAATTTCAATCGTAAATCTTTTGAAAACCCAGCAGCTAATAAAGCTATCAAATATCCAACTATAACTGCACCTATTAATGAACCAAAGGCACATAATAACATATATCCACCATTTTTTAGTATTTCAGACATTTTACTACCTTCAGTTTGAACAAGTACAGTTACTTTTGACATATAATCAGGCATCTTTAATTCTAGCCATACTTGAGTAACTATTAACAAAATGCTAGCAAGTACAATTAACCAATCTTTTTTCTTAAAATTCTTTATTAATTTAAACATAACTATCCTTTCTTTTTGCATACTCTTTAATATTATTTTGCATGCGTTTAATTATATGACAAAAAAATTCAATTTCTTCATCATTCAATCCATTTTTTACAATATTTTCAAGTTTATAAAACTCATTTCTCTTTGTATTAAATTTATCTTTAGCTTTTTCATTTAAAATGATTTTTTTACATCTAACATCTTCATCACACAAAACTCTTTTTACTAAACCATTTCTTTCCATAGTTTGTAAAACTCCAGATACAGTGGCTCTTCGGAGCATTAATACGTCTTCTAAATCTCTTTGATAAATTACTTCATTTTGATGATTTAAAATATAATCCATTATAATCATTTGACTTGGACTCGGCTCTTTATTAAATAATTCTTTATTATTACAAATAAATTCCCTACCTATCATTTTATTTAATAAATTCAAATTATATAACAATTTATCTTCCACTTATACCACCGCCTTATAATACTAAAACATTTCTAATTAATTGTCAAGCGCCTTACAATTAAAAGGTTGACAAATTTTAAAATATGATTATAATATATATTACTTCAAAAAAAGGGGGGAATATTATGGCAGATTATTGTGGAAATTGTGCATACTTTGATTTAAAACAAAAAGAATACTGGGGAGACAGATATTATTGTACTGAAAATTGCAAATACAAAGAAAAAAGTGATGCTGCATGCAATAGATATGTAAAGAAACCAGATAATGGCTATACACCGGCAGGATGTTTTATAACAACAGTAATATGTTATAAACTTGGATTCAGAGATAACTGCGAATATTTAACAAATTTGAGAAATATGAGAGAAACATATTTAAAATGTATACCATCAGGTATTGAATTGCTTCAAGAATACGATCAAATTGGGCCAATTATAAGTACAGAATTATTATCATGTCCAGTAGTAGATGCAGAATTATTAATGATTAAATTCATAAGACCATGTAATGAAGCAATTAAAACAAAAAATTACGACCAAGCCACAAAAATATACTTAAATATGGTTGAAGAATTAAAAGATAGATTTAGTGTCGCACTAGAAGGTATCGAAGTAAATTACGAAAATCCATATTCATTAGAAGACTTAGGAAAAGGAAGAGGAAGAAAAAAGCCAGCAAACGCATAAGTTGCTGCTTTTTTATGTTTATTTAAAGACTAAGCTAAAGATTTATATTACCAAAGAATAATAAAGTTAATAAATAAATTATAAATTTATTGAATAACCTAATATTTTAATATATAATTTACTTAAGAAAGGAAGAAAAATGGAACCAAAAGAATTAAATAGTATTTTATTATTTTTAACGGACACTATAAAAAGCAATGATTTTGGCGATGACAACGCCAAAATCAAATATCTATATAATGAATTAAAAAATATGAAAAATGGTTTACCATCTGAAGAAGAATTAGATAAGCTTCAAAAATTAGAAATTGATTTAGAAGTAAAACATGATAACTTAAATGAACTGTCTTATTATTTTAATCCGTTATATGTAAAAGCAAAAAAAGAAATACACGAAAAAAATGTAAAAAAAATCAGAGAAGAACAAAAAAGAAAGCGAGGAACAAATTAATATGTCAAATTTTGATTATGATAAAATAAAAGATATGGAATATGATGTGAACAGAAAATGCTATGTAGGAAAAAATGGTGAAGAATTTCATGTAACCCCATATTCTAATGGAAGTGGTTATAAATATGATTACTATGATAGAAGTCCATATGGAAATGCTCCACATAACTCTACTCACGTTAAATCAGATTTAAATGAAAACTGGACTAGAACAGACAACGATAGAGATAATGGCACCCAAGAAAAAAGTTCAGGCTCTGGTTGTTATTTAACTACAGCTTGCATGCAACACATGAAAGAAAAATTTGATGACAATTGTAATGAACTAATGACATTAAGATGGTTTAGAGATAACTTTGTTAATGAAGATGATATTAAGCATTATTATAGCGTTGCACCTATCATAGTAAAAGAAATAAATTCAATTCCAAATAATAATAAAATTTATAATTGGATTTATGAAAATGTTGTTCAACCTTGCGTTGTAGCTATTCAAGAAGGTAATTACGAATTTGCATATACTAAATATAAAAATAGCGTTATAATGTTAGAAGAAAAATTTGCAAAACCAATGTTACAAAACCAATTAGTTAATACATTGAAAAGAATAAGACAAATTTAAATTATAAAAGATCAAGCCCAGCAGTATTTCTTGCTGGGCTTATTTATATAAATTATTTAGTAATATCAATCCATTTATTAAATTGTGATAATTCTTCTAACTCACTTATAGAAAGTTTAATAGCACTATTGCAACTACCACAAGCTGGATAAACAAATTCATGTTCTTTTAAAGATTCATCAAGATAAATAGTAACTCCATCATTAACACCAAATGGACAAACTCCTCCAGCTTCATGACCAACAAGTTCTACCAAATCTTCTCTAGGAATCATGTGAGCTTTTTCATGAAAAAAATCTTTATATTTATGATTATCACATCTTTTATCTCCAGCCATAACTATTAAAATAGGTTTTCCCCCAACTATAAATGATAAAGTTTTAGCTATATCAGCTTCCCCACATCCAATTGCTTGAGCAGCCTCCGCAACTGTTGCACTTGATTCATCAAATTCTACTATCTCTTCATCTTTTCCATATTTTTTTAAATAATCTCTTACTTTAATTAATGACATTTAATTTACCTCCACTACTTCTGTTTTACTTATTAAATCATGTAAACCTTTACCATCTTTTCTAAATAAAATCATTGCATAACACAAATAAGTAATAACATAACCAATTATACTAACAATCATTGACATTGTAAAGAATAATTTATTATTTAACCATAAAGATAAACAAACATTAATACTACCAAAAATCAAATTATATAAAATAAGTGTTCTTATTAAATATTGCCAAACATTTACATTATCACTATTATCTTTATTTATTATTTTTAATTTCATAAGCTTTTTTCCCACCGTTTGATTTTTATTCCACTTTTGAAATCCTACAAAATATAAAATATAACAAACAAAACTAATACCTGTAGAATAAGCACTATATTTTAAAGTATTTTTATATTGTAAAATAAAATCATCACTAGATATTACTTCATAAGCATTTTCTCCATTAATACTACTTAATTTTTCACTAAAATTTTCATATGACTCTAAATACCCATTTATATATGGATTTATTACATCTATATTAGCTAATGCTGATGCCACAAAACCCACTATCATAATATCAATTATATATGCAAACAATCTTTTTATTTTCATTTTACCTCCCTAAAATAAAGCAAGCAAACTTATGTAGTTTGCTTATTAGTACCTAATGTAACACTTAATTCTTTTGTTTTACCATCTCTAATTACTGTAACTTTAATTGTATCTCCAACTTTATGTTGATATAAATAATATCTTAAATATGCAACATTCTTTACTTCTTTACCATCAATTTTAGTAATTATATCATTTGTTTCTATTTTACCTTTAGCAGCTGGACTATTCTTTTCAATACTATTTACTATTACTCCGCTTGTAATATTAGCTGATTGAATTAAAGCCCCATATTGATAAGAATTATAAGCACGTGTAACATCAATCATTGCTATACCTATATAAGGATATTCAACAACTTCTCCTTTAATAATTTGTTCAGCTTTATTTGTTGCATCTTCAATTGGAATAGCAAATCCCATTCCTTCAACACCACTACTTACAAGTTTAAGTGATGTAATACCAATTACTTCTCCATTACTATTACACAATGGTCCACCACTATTACCAGAGTTAATTGCGGCATCAGTTTGTAAAACATTCATTACATAATCATTACTACTATTTATTGAATTATCCAAAGACACTTCCACCATTCTATCTTTACCAGATAAAATACCTCTGGTTACTGTCCATGAATAAACACTATCTAATGGCGCCCCAACTGCAAAAGCTGTGTCTCCAACTCTAGTATTTTCACTCTTACCAAGTGGTGCTACTGTAAGTTCATCTTTTGATTCCATTAACAACACTGCTATATCAGCATATTGATCAGAACCAACCACCGTAGTTTCTATAACATTACCATTTGTAAAAGTCACTGTCACCTTATTACCACCATCAATTACATGATGATTAGTTAAAATATAATACTTATTTCCATCTTTCTTATATACAAAGCCAGTTCCAGAAGCAATATAAGTTTGATCTTTATATGTCGATACAACTACAACTGCATTATATACTTTTTCTACAGCATCAGCAATTCCTGTATCAGTTACGGTTACATCTTTTTCTAACTTTGTAACATTTTCTGTAATACTAGTTGGGAAAAAATATACAACCGCATACATTGCTAAACATCCAACAAAAAATATTATTAAATAATTTACCAAACTTCTTCTTTGCTTATTTTGTTCTTCATTCATTTTTCTAACCTCACTATTTCTTTATAATTATTTGGGAAACCCATTTCATGTAATACTTTTTCTATTTTAATTACATTTAATTTACCAGATAATCTATCTAATTCATAACTAATTTCATTAATAAATAAATTAAAATTATCTTCTTCTAACAATTGTTTCAAAATAATAATTATTGCAAATAAATCATTCTTTCCATATATATATTCCTCACTTATCTTTGGAATATACAACAATCTATGAAATTTAGTGTCATCTATAGCTTTTTGAGTTTTATTTATATAACAAATATCTTCATGTGCACATAAATTTCTATAGTTAGCTACAATTGGTAAATAATCTACCATATTATCAATGCTTACTCCAAAAACATCTGCTATTTCTTTTTGATCTTGATATTGAAGTATTGTATATAACTCTCCAACTATACCAAACGATAAAACTTTTACAACTACCCAAAGTGGAATATATCCATAATTAATGATATAATGTGCCGTTGCAGTATGTTGTTTTCCATTAACACTAATTTGTCTTTTCATTTTTCTTATTAAATCATTAATTTGCCTACTTCTTCTTGAATCTTTAACAAAGTTATTTGGATTTAAATAATTATTTTCTTTAAACCCATGATTTTTACTCATTACATAAGCTAATATACTTTTCAAATTGTTTTCTACGATTAAAATATTTTTAAAAAGTATATTTCTTATTTGTCTATCAAAAAGAAACATAGAATATAGTTCATTAAATGTAGTACCTTCAAGATAAGTTTTATTATCATCTGGTCGCATAAATAAATGACGGTACCCACTCAAGAAAAAGTAATTTTCCCGTAACAAAATTGTTTTAGCAGTTTCTATATCTTCTACCACTAAACCTTTTTTAGTTAGTATGTCAATTTGTTCATCTAATGTTTTAAATGTTTTCGATTTCACACTATACCGCCTTTACTTTAAACATTATACCACAACTGACTTAATAAATATATAGCTAAATAATGGTTTTAATGTAAAAAAATTGTGAAAAAAAAGTGAAACCTTATTTTTGCTTTTTTACTTTCACTCACTTTTACTATTCAATAATTTATCATAAACAGTTTTTAATACCTCTTCTCTTCTACACCATATTTAAAACTTTCTTTATAAAATTCTTTAATATTTTTAGATAACAATAAAAGAATATCATCAATAATTTTATTAACAGCATCAATATTTAATTTTGGATAAATTTCAAGTACAATCTTATTACAATCATCATTATTCATAAACTTCATTTCTTTTATCAATGTTTTAGCAAAATTATATACAAAAACCTAGTCTAATTATAATAATGACTTATTGCTTCAGCCAAAACTTTAGCAAATTTACTTTGGTATTCTGCAGTAACTAGTTTACCTCTTTCCATTGCATTAGACAAAAATCCGCATTCAACTAAAACACCTTTGGTAGTTAATTTATCATACATATAAGTAGATGTAGGAATTTTTTTAATTTCTCTATCTGTATTTATATTTTCATTTAAATAATTTTGAATAAACTTTGCCAAATTTTCATTATCTTTATTATAAAAGACTTGAGCTCCATAATATTTAGTATCTCTTAAATAATTTAAGTGAATTGATAAATACATATCAACAATATTTTGATTAATAATTTTAATTCTTTCATCAAAATCAGCTTTTTTACGATGATTTTTAACTCCATTGCTTAAATCATCATCACTAGTCCGAGTCATAATAACCGTAGCACCCATTTCACTTAAATATTTTTCTAAATATTTTCCAATTGAAAGAGTAATATCTTTTTCATATATATCCTTATATAAAGAGCCAGGATCCAAACCACCATGACCACTATCAATTGCTATAACTTTTCCTTGCAAAGGCAAATCAGCCCTAACTGGATAACTAAACATAGCTAAAAATAAAACAAAAAAAACAAAAATAACACCAACATAATATCTTTTCATATTAAATATTATGCTTCATTTTTGTTTTAATTTCATAAGCAGGTAACTTCAAATAAATTACCTGCATGTATGTATTATAATCCATTTTGAGTTACACCATAAATAGCTTGTTCATGGGTAAAACCTTCAAATTCTAATTGCTCTATAAGTCCATCCCTTGAAAACCCCGATATTTCCAAATAAGATTTTGCTGTTTTTAAAGCTTCTTCGTTCCAATTTGCTTCGCAATTATCAACTGCATATATTGCATCATCATGAGCAAATTTTTCATATTCTAATTGTTTTATCATTCCATTTTTAGAAAATCCTCCAATATTCAAATAAGATTTTGCCACCCTTAAAGCATTTTGCTTACTAACATCTACATTAGGAGAATCAATTGTATTTTGTTCTTCATTTGTTGAATTATCATTAGATGAATTACTTTGTTTATCATCAGATTTATTTTCAATATTTTTATCTGTATTTGTTTGTTTATCTTTATTAGAGTTTTCAGCTTTAGATGAGTCATTTTTTTGATTATTTTCTTCATCTTCATTATAATTTGTATCGTTATTATCTTCTTCATTTTTTGAAGACTTATTATCATCATATTTGTCATCAGTAGTATTATAAATCTTATCATATAAGTGATTAACATTTTCTTCATTAATTTCGGATACAGATTTAATATCTTGAATAATAATAGATAAAAACATAACTAATGTAATTATAATCAACAAAACACCACAATTAGATTTAAAATTTATATGATGACAATTTGTACAAATTACTTTATTTTTATTTAACATTTCACCACATTTATGGCAAATTACGAATTCTTTTTTCATAACCCACTTCCTAATATTTCTATTGTAATTCCATATATTCGGCCATAAACATAGGAACTGTCACACTAACACCTAAAGCATTAGTATACGTAATAGTCCCCTTCATAGTTCCCCACATTTTAACCATATCATCCTCAATAAAACTTTTGTCTCCCATATAAGCAACAAATATCGTATCTGAACAAATATACCCATCTAAATATTGATAACTTTTACAATCTACATTGATCAAAAATGTTGAATAAATATCACTCTTATCAATAACTTGCAAAATTTCTCCAAACCAATATGCATTTTTACCCTCATATTCATCAGGATTTCTCAACACATCCTTATAACTATAATTTTTGCATCCTTTTTTATAATTATTAATATAATTTTGCTCTAATTCTTCTATACTAGTTAAGATCTGTGTATTATTTTCATCAAAATATTTAGTATTTATGTTGGATAAATCATAAACGTTTTCAGTTAAAACTTGAAAAAAGATTTTGTTATTAGATGTACATTCATATTGAATACTATTTATTTTTTTGTCACCAGAAAAATGATTAACAAAAGCATTTGCATTTAATGCACATTGATATTCATCATCTTGTGAAATTGAACCCAAAATTTTAATATCCAATTTATTATTATCTTTATCTTTTGTATATAATAGCAATGATTCGTTATAACTTAATCTATTTTTTATAGCCTTTACAACCCTTTGCTCATTAGTTAAAACAGGTTCAGTTTCATTATTTTTTGTTGTATCATCCATGCTATTCATAGAAATAATGATTAAAAAAAATAAAAAAATAGGTAAAATAAAGGACAAAATTTTTATAAAATATCCACTTTTCAATTTATCAAACTTATCATTTATAATTTTATATGTAATTGGAAGTAAACTAACTCCTAGCAATATTCTTAATACATTTGGCAAAAATTGTATTCCAACAGCAATAAGTAAAATACCAAGCACATATCTTATTATGTTAAATATAGACTTAATAACAAAAATAAATTTAGACCCATTATAATTTACAACTTTAATTTGCTTTCCACAATTTGGACAATAAACATCCTCAATGCTAATTTCAACTCCACACTCATCACAATATTTTTTATTCTTCATAAATATAACTCCTCACTTCACCCCTATAATAACATTAAATTTATAAAAAGTAAATAACTTATTAAGTTATATCTTAATAAGTTTTAATGGTGTTAAGTTATTTACCTTTTACTTTTATAATATTTATATTATAAGTTTTATCTTAATAAGGCATATTATAAAAAGGAAGTGATAAAATGTCTTCAATGGAGTTAGTAGGACTAAACACTAAATGGTTTAGATATCAAAATAAAATTACACAAGAACAATTTGCAAATAAAACAAAATTTAAAATGGCATATATAAGTACAATAGAAAATGGAGATGCAAATTTGACATGTAAAAATATTGATTGTATTGCAAAAGCATTTAATATTAAACCTTTTTTATTATTTGATGAAGAAACAGCCAAAAAAGCAAAAAAATTACCTAAAAGAGTTGATATGTACAAAAAAAATTAGAAGCGAAACACTCAATCTTCTAGTTTTAATTTGTCATATTCATCCATAAAACTTTTATAAACTCCATTTTTTTTAGTACCTAACACACAATTCAAATTAATATTATCTAAAGATTTAAATATATTATAATCTATATCAGAATTTAATTCTCTTAAATGTTTTATTAGTTCCTTCATTTCTTTTCTCTTGCTTATAGATTCATCACTATTACTTACTTTTTCAGTAAACTTACATGCACAATTAATAAATTCTAGATTATTATATTTTGCCCAAGATATAATACTATATTCTTTCACTAAATAAAGTGGTCTAATAAGCTCTAACCCTTGAAAATTTTCACTATGAAGTTTTGGTAACATTGTTTTAACCTCACTACCATAAAACATAGATAATAATGTAGTTTCTATTACATCATCAAAATGATGTCCTAAAGCAATTTTATTACATCCTAACTCTTTTGCTTTATTATACAAATGCCCTCTTCTCATTCTAGCACACATATAACAAGGACTTTTTTCATTTAAACTATTAGCAACATCAAATATATCACTATCAAACATCTCTAAATTAATATTAAGTATTTTAGCATTTTCTAATATCTTCTTTTTATTTATTTCATTATACCCAGGATTCATACAAACATAACACACCTCAAATGGTATACCTCCATGTTTTTGTAATTCTTGAACACATTTAGCAAGCAAAAAAGAATCCTTACCCCCAGAAATACAAACCATCACTTTATCATTTTCATTAATAAGTTTATAATCTTTAACAGCTTTAACAAATTTAGCCCAAATATCTTTTCTATATTTTTTTATAATACTTCTTTCTATTTCTTTATATCTTTCCATTACATGCCTCCATCAAATATTTATTTACATGTATATAATATTTTTTAATTTTATCTTTATATTTTAAACCATTATAAATACTTTCTAATATACATTCATTTCTTATATAATTTAAAGTCCATTTATAGTTTATATCATATATAAATCCAAATTTTAATAATATTTTCTCCGAAACCGTCATCTTTATTGTATGCCGTATCTCTTCATTGCTTAAAAAAGCCTTGCTTACTTTCCTACTAATATTACTATTATCTTCTTCTAAAATCAATTCTTTAGTTTTTATTAAATATAATATATCGGCTTTATCAGCGTCTCTTAATATTTTTGATATAACCAAATCTAAATCTTTTGTATCACTAGAAATATCATATTGGTTATGATTTTTAATTGCCAAAAATACTGTTTTATACCAAAATCTATCTATATTAAATAAATCAATTAAATTGTTATCAAATAATACACGCAAACCTATCAAAGCATGATCATCACTTTTTAAATCATCAAAAGTTTTATACTCTTGCCACTGTGTAAACCTACCTATATCATGAACTAAACCTATAAATTCCACTACTTCGATTATTCCTTTAGTCAAAGATAAATTTTCAGCAATGTTTCTGCAAAGTTTACTAACTCGAATAGAATGATCAACTTTTCTTTTTATTTCTTTTTCTTTACAATTAAATTTACTTACATATTCTAAAAATATTTTTTGATTATTCAAAACAACCGCTCCCAAATAAGTTCCATGGATATTCATTTATATAGGGATTACATTTAAATGTTAATAATTCTTTAGTAACGGGATGATTGAATTCTAATTTATAAGCCCACAAGGCAATTTGCTCACCAGTTTTTGTATTATTATATTTTTGATCTCCCCAAAGCGGAAATCCCCGCGATGAAAATTGAACTCTTATTTGATGAGATCTTCCAGTCTCTAAATTTATTTTAACTAAACTTAATCCATTTATATATTTTATTACTCTATATTCTAATTTAGCATATTTGCCACGATTATCTACAACAGTCTTATTTACTTTTTCATTTTTTAATAAATAATCTTCAAAAATACCAGATTCTTTTATTTTTCCTTCAACAATTGCAAAATAAGTTTTTTGAAATGAATGATTTCTTACCATTTCACTTAATCTGCCTGCTGACTTACTAGTTTTAGCAAATACCATAACTCCACCAACTGGGCGATCTAATCTATGAACTAACCCCAAATACACAGCACCGGGTTTATTATATTTTTCTTTTAAATATTTTTTTAACATCGAAAGTAAATCATCATCATGAGTATTATCACTTTGTACTAAAACATTTCTTGGTTTTTCTACAACTAACAAATGATTATCTTCATATATAACATTATTCATCTTGCCATCTTCCATAAATTCCACATGGTAAAACTAGATCATTATTACTTATTTGAAGTCCAATCTCACCAGCATCAATATTGCCACCATATGAAGCACCAACTGTAAGTTTTAAAATATTATAAAGTACTGTACTAGAAACTCCAGTAGTATAAGCATTAATTAGGAAAAATAATGGTTTATCACTTAAAAGCAATACGCATCTACTCACCAATTCCAAAAGATTATGTTCTAACTTCCAAACTTCTCCATTAGGTCCTCTTCCATAACTCGGAGGATCCATTACAATTGCATCATACTTATTTCCTCTTCTAATTTCTCTTTCTACAAATTTTAAACAATCATCAACTAAAAATCTAATATAATTATCTTCAACTCCAGATAATTTAGCATTTTCTTTTGCCCACTCAACCATACCTTTAGCAGCATCAACATGAACCACCAAAGAAGCACCAGCTTTACTACATGCAATCGTAGCACCACCTGTATAGGCAAACAAATTTAGTACTTTAATAGGTCTATTAGCATTTTTTATTTTATTCATCATAAAATCCCAATTAACAGCTTGTTCGGGAAAAAGTCCAGTATGTTTAAAATTGGTAGGGCTTACTTTAAACTTTAAATCTTTATAATTAACTGTCCAATAATCAGGTAATTTTTTTCTAAATTCCCAATGACCACCGCCATCTTTAAATCTATAATAAATACCATCTACCATATTCCATGATTTATCTTTTTCTATTGGCCACATTGCTAAAGGTTCAGGACGTCTTAAAATAACTTCTCCCCATCGTTCTAATTTTTCCCCATCTCCAGCATTTATACATTCATAATCTTTCCATTCATTGCTAATTCTCATATATACCTCACTTATTAATGATATTAAATATAAAACAACCATATTGTAACACACGTTTTTTTAGCTATCAAGTAAATTTTAAAAAAATCCAAGGATTATACCTTGAATTAATTTAACTTAATTTATAGCAATAACTATCATTAGCTTTTGAATAACCGCTAGAACATTTATAAACAGTATCGTAACACGTATCAGGACAATATTTTGGCTTCCACACTTCATCACATTCAGATCTACTCCAGTCAATCTTAGGAAAATTCGAAGGACATTGTGTATAATAACATACATAACAAGTTTCATACTTTGCTTGATAAGCTCCAGAGTTACATTTTTTATTTGAATTTTCACTCGGAGAAGCATAACGATAACAAACTAAACTACAATTTTCTTTTTCATAATTTCCACCACACTCTTTTTGACATGGGTATGATTCTTCACTTCTAGTTGTACTAGTTACAGATGCACTACAACTTCCAGGATTTCCTGCCGCATCTTCAACATATCCATAGAATGTACCAGTACTTGTACTTAAACTTGAAGTACCATAACTTACCGTAGAACTTTTAGAAACACCGTATTTAGCTACATCAGACGATTTATTTCCTATTGAAACAGTACTTCCAATAGATAATCTACATGTCGGTGATGTTTTATCTATTCTTAAAGCTTGACCAGAAGAAGAGCCACTACATTTCTCACCACTTTCATCCTTATAACAAGCCTTAATATAAATCGTTTTATCAATATCAGTAGTATAAGTAAAAGTTCCAACACTATTATTCATAGAAATCCAACTAGGGCTTTGCCATGAACCATTTCCATACTTATAATAATAGTTAGTAACAAGATCCGTTTCTTCTCCCGGCTCAAAACTAACAAATATTGATTTATTAGTTAAAGCACCAGTATATACAGCACCATTTCTATTTTCATATTTTGCAACAATTTTAGGAGTTGAAGGAATTCTAGATTTTACTGTCAATTCACTTGTAGCTTCTGCCTTTGTACCATTATTCCCATAAGCAGTACATTTAAGTGTATGTTTGCCAACCTTTAATTTTCCAGTTGTTTCAGGATCACAAATCACATAACCACCACTATCAGGGTATTCTACATTAAAATAAGATATTGTTTCATTGTTAACTCCGACAAAAATCGTATCAGAGCCTTTAGATGTTATTTTTATTTGTGTATTATCAATCGAAGTAATATCTATGTTTTCTTTTTTTGCTACATTACCCGCTTTATCTTTTACACAAATTGTATAATTACCTTTTTCAGTTACATTTATTTTATTATCTTTTTCAAAAGTACCTTCACAAGCTTCTCCATTTTTAACAATTTTATATCCACCTATACCAGAACCAGTACCATCACTAGCAATAATCTCTACAATTTTTTTGGTACTTACATTTTTATCAAAAATGATTTCTTTAATTTGTGGTGGTTCTTTATCTATTTGGATTTTCTTTGTAGCTACACCATTCTCATTATTTGACAAAACTATTTCACATTTATAAATACTACTACTTACAGATGCAACATTAGTTTTAATTATTTCTTTATCATCAGAAAATCCCATATTATTACTCCAACTATATTTTGCATTAGTCAAATCAACATTGATTTTCTTAACTTTCAAATATATATTATCATTAAACCAATAATTTTCAGCAATATCGAAACATTCATTTTTTCTTCATCAAACCTACATATTTGAAAATCACTTGTTTGAGTATATTCATTACATTTGCCTTCACTATTACGATCCAAATTTTCAGATAATTCAGCAATATATTCTCCATCAACAAATTTAGATTTTATAATAAAGCAATTCATACTTTCTCTATTAATTGGATTATAAATATCAGTTTGATCATCAGGTATAACATATCCATTTTTAATTAAATCTTCAACACTAATCGTAGTGATACTAGTTTCATTTGCATACTCAATAGCTTTTGCTTCTAAATAAGTTTTTAAATTTTCATATGACTTATTTAAAACACTATTTCTAGTATTCATATATATAGCAACCCCTAAAGTTATTAAAATAGACAAAATTACTAAAACAGCGATCAACTCTGTTAAAGAAAATCCTTTTTTTTCTTTTAAAAATTTCATAATATCACCTACTTAATTAAAAGCTAGTCAATAAATAAACTTTTCACTAGCTATTATCTATAAATTTATTCTATCATTTTATTTTAGTATATACAATATTGCAAATAAAAAACTTTACATTTTTTACAAAGAAAAACCACGGAAACCCGTGGAAATAAATATCTACTAACGTTTACTAAATTGTGGAGCTCTTCTTGCTTTTTTAAGACCATATTTCTTACGTTCTTTAACTCTTGGATCTCTTGTAATAAATCCAGCATTTTTAAGAATATGTCTATAGCTATCTTCTCTAGTTTGATCAGTATTAGCATCAAATAATAATAATGCTCTTGTAATACCTAAACGGATTGCTCCAGTTTGTCCAGAAAATCCACCACCTTTAACATTAATATCAATGTCAAATCTGTTTTCATTTCCAGTAGCTACTAATGGTTGTTTTAAATCCATTACTAATGTTGCATAAGGCATATAGTCATTAACATCAACACCATTAACAGAAATATTACCAGTACCACCTACAAGTCTAACTCTTGCTACACTTCTTTTTCTTCTACCAGTTGCTGTCCATTCTTGTTTTTTAGCCATAATTCCTCCTAATTAATTTCTAAAGCCTTTGGCTTTTGAGCTTCATGCTTATGATTTGCATCACGATATACAAATAATTTTTTACCCATAGCTCTTCCTAATCTATTGTGAGGAAGCATACCTTTAACAGCTCTTTCAACCATTTCTTCTGGGTATTTTTCAATCATTTCTTTAGCATTACGTTCTCTTAATCCTCCTGGGAATCCACTATGATTATAATATTTCTTATCTTCTAGTTTATTACCAGTTAAAACTACTTTATCAGCGTTAACAATAATTACATAATCCCCACAATCTACATATGGAGTATAAGTAACTTTATGTTTTCCACGTAATACATGAGCAGCTTTAGTTGCAACACGACCTAAAGTTTTACCTTCAGCATCAATTACATACCAGTTACGTTCGATATTTTCTTTTTTTTGCATAAATGTTTTCATTACTAATCCTTTCACTATGTTCATTGTTTAATTTTCCCACGACTAAACAAATCACATAAATAAAATGTACCGATTAAAATTATATGAAAAAAATAGCAAAAAGTCAAATCTTTTTAGCCATTTTTCAAAATTTTATTACATTTTTACCATTTTAAGAGCAAAATCATCTCTTCATATTAACCCATTATCATCTATTTTATCACTTTTAGCCTAATAAATTAAATTGATTAATTCTTAAAATATTGCCTTTTACCAACAAATGATTTATCCCATAAATCTATATCTGTAATTTTGTGTTTTACACCACAATATTGAACCAACATTACTTTGAACAATACAATATATAAGGTCTTTTGCAAAAACAGCATTAGCTAATTTTTCTATTTTTCACTCATTTGTATATTATTTTCTTTTTCTTGTTAATTCAAACATTTCTTGTTTTTCTTCAACTTGATTAATTCTTGCATCGATTTCTCTCATTTCATAATTTTTATCAATAAATTCTAAAAAACCATATGCTGAAACCAAAGATAATAAAGGCATCGGGGCATCCAAAGCTTGTAGAGCACATGCCGATATGATTGATATAATTCCTAAAGCACCATAAAAAATAAATTTACTATAATTATCATCGTTTAATTCAGACAATTCTTGTTTTTTATCTTCAAGTATTTTTATAAATTCGCTTTCTGTTACTCTATCTAATTTCAAATCTGTTTCTAACTTATCAATTTCCATTAAATTACGATATTTATAAATCTTCTTATTTAGAAAAGCTGTCAAAACAACAATTGGCATAATTGAAAAAAGTGGTTGGAATGTAGATTTTTCTACACCATTAATATTCCACACATATATGAAATTTAAAAATTTAAATGCAATTTCTTCCCAACGTTCTGGCAATTTTTCCTTCAATTCTTCTATTTTCTTTATTTTGTATTCTCTTGGTGTTTTAATTTCTTTTTCCTTTTCCATTTCAAATTCCCCCTAAACTATATTTTCTGATTTTAATTTTTTAAGTATTTCTGCACTATTTTTTAAAACTTGTAGTTTAATTTTTTCAAATTTAATTTCATCTAAAACTTCTCTTAAAATAAGTTCTCCATCTACCAAAACTTCCTCAAGCAACTTTGAGTTATTAACATTGTTTTCTTCAACCAATAAAACATAATTATTATTATCAACATTTATTGTATTTACCACTAAATATTTTTTATCGTCATCTAAAGTAACAAGATTAAACATATTTAAACGGCTAGTATTTTTAGTATTATCCATAAAATCCCCCTCTAATTAGACACATTATATAACATTTTACGTATTTTGTCAAATTGGCCATTTTTGACAAACAATTTTCATGTCTTTTTAAGTGTTTATGTTCTATTTATCGAAGAAACAAAAAAATAAATATAAAATAGCAAAATACAAACATACTCTGCTATTTTTAAAACCAAATTTTTTCTAAATACAAACCATCCGCTGGAACGACACTTAAAGTTTTATTAATATCCTTTTCTAACATATTTTCAATAACATGTACATCTACTTTATTTTTACCAACATCAAGTAAAGACCCAACTAAATGTCTTACCATATATCTATAAAAGCCAATACCAATAAACTTTAAAATAATAATATCTCCACGTTTCTTAATACTAATTTTATAAATCGTCGAGGTATAATCATCTCTATAACCACTAACAAAATTATGATAATCATGAGTTCCTATTAATAATTTACTAGCTTTTTTCATCTTTTTTATATCATAATTACATTTAGATTGATAATAATATCCTTCATATTCATTTTTATATTTTCCATTATTTATTTTATAAACATACATCTTCTTTTTAACATCATATCTTGCATGAAATTCATCTTTAACAGGTACACATTTATTAATAACAATATCTTTACCTAACAAATAATTTATTTTTTCAATATCTTTAAATAAAATTTTACCATTACAATCAAAATGAGCACACTGATCATGAGCATGAACACCAGCATCAGTTCTTCCACTCCCTTTAATAAGAATATTTTCCTTTAAAACATTAGATAAAATATTCTCTAATGTACCTTGAACATTTCTAACATCATTTTGTCTTTGAAAGCCATGAAACTTTGTACCATCATAACTAAATCTAATTAAATATCTCATGATTTAATCCTATAAATAGCTTTCAACAAATCATCTAAATCATTATAATGATTTAACTTAATTCCATTTTCTAAAGATTTATGTGTAAATTCAACAATACTTGGAACATCTATATATTTTTTTAATTCCTCATTATATAAATCATCTGTTTCTAAAATTATTTCTTTGTTAATAACATATAAGTTATCAACACAATTCATAAACATATTACTATTTTTATCAACTAAAATAATTTTTCTTCCATAACTAACAATTTTTTTAAATAATTTTTTAAAAAATTCAATATCTTTATTAGTTAACCCTTTACTAAAATTTATTAATTTTATTTCTTTATTTTGTAACTTACTTGCCAAAATAATTTTATTCTTATCTCTATCTGACAAATCATTAAAATCTTTATCTAAATATGAATCATCAAGTCCCACCATCTTTAAAGCATCACTACTTTTTTTTAGAACTATATCCTTAACCGTTCCCTTTAATCCTTCTTCTATATAATCATCGCTTACAATACCAATAATACTTCCCTTTAATTCCATAAAACACCTACTAATTCATCTAAATCAAAATAAACTCTTTTTAAAACATCATAATAATTAAGTTGTATTGATAAATCAACTACAAAAGGAACACCAAAACCTAATTTTTTTAACACTTTTTCATTTCTTAATACTGATTCCATATTTCCTTCTAATACTTTTTTATCTTCATCATAAACAATTATATAATCACTTAATAGTGATTCTTCTACATCACAAGTAACATTTACAAAATTAATATTTTGTTTAGCTAATAAGTTTATAATGTCTTTTTTTTCTTCTTTTTTTAATCCATACAAACTATTTTTAAAAATTAATCTTTTATTCGGAAACATTTCTAATTTTTCTTTTAATTTTTCATAACTAAAGTCTCCTTCAATAATTGGAAAACTTCCCAACTTCGACATAAAAACTTTATCTGCATTATTAGCAAGTATTGTATAATTAACACCTTCATCAAACATCATATAAAACCACACCACCATTTTCCAAACTTTTCTTTACATCAATTAATCTTTGATTTGTACTTCCTCTAAATTTACAGTTTAAACTTTTTTGATCTAGTATAAATTTGCCATCAACTAATACATCTACCAGCTTTAGTAATTCCAATCTTTTTTTATCGCCGTTAAGTAAAGCTTCATATGTAAAACCCGTATAAGCCCAAATATTTAATCCAATTTCTTTAGCAAATTTAGCTATTTCCAAGGCAGCATCTGGTTGAAAAAAAGGATCTCCACCAGATAAAGTAATACCGCTTTGATATTTCAAATTTTTAAGTTTTTTCTTTATTTCATTAACATCAAAAACGATACCACCATTTAAATCATGTGTTTCAGGATTTTGACAACCCTTACAATTATGTAAACAACCTTGAAACCATATAACAGTTCTTATTCCACTACCATCTAATATGCTATCAGGTTGTATATCAGCAGCTAGTCTTACCACCATTACAATCACTTCTTTCTTTATGTCTTTTTACTAAATTAGCTATTTTAATAAAATGATGATTAACTCCAGATTTTCCAATTTTATATCCTTCTTCTAAAGTTATAATATCAGCAAGTTCTTGCATTGAAACCTCCGGATATTTTTCTCTAGCATTAGCAACTATCTGTGATTTTTCATCAAGTAAATTATATAAATCATTATCTTTTAAATAATTAATATTAGCAAGTTGAATTTGTCCAGTTCTAAATGTCTTTTCTTGATTAGCAATTTCACAATTATTTAGTCTATTAACCATATTTTTATGATCTCTATATATTCTTATATCTTCAAAATAAAACAATGAATTTATAGCTTTAAATCTCTTTATTAAATCACTTATATGTTCACTAGCTTTTATATAAACAATATTTTTATAACCTCTTTTTATAATTTTAGCATTTAAATTAAAATATGTAAGTAGATTCAATACTTGTTTAGCTAATCTTTCTTTAGTAAATATAAATTCCATATGATAACCACTTGTACTAGGATTTGAAATATTACCACTTGCCAAAAATGCTCCTTGTAAAAAAGCAATTTTTTCTTCATCACTAACTAAATCTTCAACATTTATTTTTGTTCCCAAACTAATATCCTTTTTTATAAATTCCACTTTATCTTTAATATTTAATATATATATTTGTTTTACTTTAAATCTCTTTTGAATTCGAATTATTATATTCGGATTAACATCATATATTTCTTTTATCTCTTTATATATTCTTCTAGTAATACTTGCGTTTTCAAGTGTAATATTTATTTCATCTTTATTAAATTTTGCCACACTATTTAAAAATGCAATAAGCTCATATCTAGCTTCAATTACATTAATATCAGTTTTAGCAATTTCTTCTTTTATACTAGTTGTAAAAGTCATTTTCTACCATCCATTAAATATGAAAATAACAAATAACCTGTTTTTAAAGCATCATGTCTATACCAACCATCTTCAATAGTAAACAATTTATCTTGAATAACATAAATATCACTATCAACAAGTTCGTGCATATCTAAAATAACCGGATCTTTTTGTTCTTCCGTTGCATACTTTTCTGCTAAATCACTACTTATTATTTCATTATTAGCAATTACAACATCTAAATTACCTTTACCTAGATATTTTTCTATATAATCAATATGATCTTTGACAGTAAAATCATCAGTTTCTCCAGGTTGAGTAAATAAATTACAAATATAAACTTTTTCTGCTTTAGCTTTATTTATTATATTAACTAAACCCTTATCAATTAAATGAGGCACAACACTTGTAAGAAGACTTCCAGATGAAAAAATAATTAAATCAGCTTCATTAACAGCTTTTATAACCTTTGGATTAACAGTTATATCTTTATCATATTTAACTTCTACAATTTTACTTGCACATTTAGTTAATTGATATTCTCCGATAACCTTTTTTCCATTCGATGTAATACCTACTAAATTAACATTATCTTCAGTTAAAGGTAAAATATTTCCTTTTACATCAAGTAATTTTTCCATCACAGGCATTGCATTAGCAAAATTTCCCTTTAAATCCATCAAGGCAATCAAAAGCAAATTCTTTACAGAATGTATTCCCAAAGTTTTTGATTTAGTAAATCTATAATTCATCAAATCTATAACGTCTTGATTTGTATCAGCCATACTTAACATTACTTTAGTAATATCTCCGACCGCAGGTATTTTTAACTCACGACGAAGAAGTCCTGTGCTTCCACCATTGTCAGCCACAGAAACTACTGCAGTTATTTCTACCGGAAATAGCTTTATTCCTTTTAAGAGTTGAGAAAGACCACTTCCCCCACCAAATATAACAATCTTTTTCATAAGCAATCACAATACTAGTTTATCACAAATGTTATAAAAATGGAATATTACTTCTTTTAACTCCTCCATTTACTTCATAACACTTATCAATAATCATAAAAGCATTCGGGTCAATTTCTAATATTCTTTTCTTTAATTGATAATAATCATTATTAGATACAGCACACATTATTAAGATACCATTTTTATGTGAATATCCACCAGTACCTGGTATTGTGGTAAATCCCGTTTCAAATTCATTTAATATTAAGCTTTTAATCTTTCTAGTTTTCTTTGTATGAATATAAAATAATTTACTATCAGATATGCCAAACATAATTTTATCTACAAAATAAGTTGAACAATATAAAATTATAAATGAATAAACACCTTTAGTAAAACCAAAAACAAGCATTCCGCAAAGAATAATTAAGCCATTTGCAAATAACATAGCCTTTGATTCACTAACTTTACAGTATTTATTAATTAATTGCATTATAATATCAGATCCTCCAGCTGTAAAACCACTTCTATAAATAAAACCACTACTAATACCATATAAGACAATTGCAAAAAGCAAAGTTAAATAAAAATCATCTGTTATTAAATATGGAGTTAAAAACAAAGCAATCGGAGTTGTAATTATAACCATCAAAGGATATAAAAGTGAACCAATAATATTCCTTTTGGTAGTTTTCCAATCCAAAAAGATATAACAAATTATTAATAAAATTATGTTAGAACATAACAAAAATATTGAAGGTGTCCATCCAAAAAGTCTTTGCATAACAATTGATACTCCACTAAAACCTGAAACAACCAAATCATTCGGAGTTAAAAATAAATTAAAACATAAAGCATAAAAAAATAATCCAAACACTAAAGAACATCCATCAATAATTATTTCTTTGTAATTAATTTTTTCCATATTCTCAACCACTTTTCTATAATAATTATAAACTATTATATATTTTTTAGCAATTATTATTATAAAAAAACATATATTGTTTTAGAGGTGAATTTATAAATGAATGGTAATTTTTACCAAAATCCAACATTTCCTACGCAAAGTTTTCAAACGCCACCAGGAAATATGTCTGTAACAGAAGTTAATAATAACAATACTTTGCCTACAGAACAAAGTTACATCGAAAATATTTTAAGACTTAACAAAGGAAGAAAAATAAAAGCATATGTGTCATATCCAGACAGTAGTGCTTGGCAAAACAAAATTTACGAAGGCATTATTGAAGAAGCCGGACGAGATCATTTAATAGTACGTGATAACACCAATAATTTGTGGTATTTAATAAGAATTATTTATCTAAATTATGTAGAATTCATGGAACCTATTATTTACTCTCATAGTTTTTCAGAAAAAACTTATTAAAAAAATAGCTGATAGAACAATCTATCAGTTTTAATTTTCAAATATTTCAAAAATAATATTTAAAATTATTCTTTTCTCTTCCCAATGTACTTTTAGGTCCATGCCCCGGATAAATAGTTACATCATCTGGATATTTACTAATATTTTCTAAACTTTTAATCATATCTATATCACTACCTGTATCTAAATCAGTTCTTCCAATTGAACGATAAAACAAAAAGTCTCCGGTAAACATCACTTTTTCATTTTTAAAATATATACTTCTACTATCACTTGTATGCCCCGGAGTTTCAATTACTTCATAATCAAATATTCCACTTTTTACATTTTCTTCAATTCCAAAATATTTTTTTAACTCATCTAAAGCTCCAATATGATCAAAATGATGATGCGTAACAATTATCTCAACAACTTTTTTATCTTTACATGCTTCGATTATTCTATCAGCTTCATCACCAGGATCAACAATAAAGGCTTTATCACCAATACTACATACATAACAATTTTCTTGCAAAGCACCAACAACTAATACTTTAACATCCATTAATATCACCAACTTAATATTATATTATTTTTTAAAACCATTGTGTCCTTGAATAGAACCAACCACCTGCAGATGGATAGCCTTCAGGTTTTACAGCATGTGCCATCCAATTACTAATAAAATATTTATTATTTGCAATTTTGCCTTCCGATACTCCAAAATGAAGATGTGTTCCAGTTGAACAACTTTCCCATTTTCTAGTACCAGATCCACCACCTTGAAGACCTATAACAGTATCTTTAGTTACAACATCCCCAGTTTTAACATATATTTGAAGCAAATGAGCATATTGAACAGTATAATATTTTCCTCCGACTTTCATCCAAATATATACTTGATTTCCACCACAAGTTTTAGTTTTTTTATTATTATAAACTTGTTCAGCATTTATTACCATGGCAACAGAACCTGAACCTACTGCATAAACTTTAGTTCCTTCTCCATTACCTCCAATATCTACAGCTTGATGAACTTTATAAGTACCTGGTTTCAAAGGATTTTCTCTTCTACCAAAGTTACTATTTACTCTTCCTTTATTTAAAGGCTTCAACCATAAAGCATTACCCATAACTCTTGAACATTCATCTAAATCTTCATCTTCTCTACAGCCCATATCTTCATAAACTTTAATTAATTCTTTTTGAGAACTTATTTGGGAACTAATATCCATACTAATCTCATTTAAATTTGCTAAACTACCTTGTAAAGAATACACAGCATTTTGATATGTAACAATATTTTGTTCTAACGTATCTTCATATTTTTTCATATCAACTTGTAATTGTTCTTGTTCATTTATTAAAGTATCCATTTCCTTTAACTTATCTTGTTGATAACTAGCTAACTCTTTAATAGCATCAACTCTCATTATAAGTTCTGTCATACTAGTTGACTCTGTAATAAATTCCATATATAAATTATTACCTTGCATTATTTGAAAATACGCCATTAAATTTTCATTTTTTACTTCTAAATCTTTAATCTTATTATTTGTTTCTTCAATTAAGACTTTTGCATCTTCAATTTTCTTTCTCGAATTATCAATTTCTTGATTCGCATTATTAATAGCATTTTTATTACTATTAATTTGTCCTTGTGTTAAACTTTTTTGATTATCATTTGCTCTTTTTTGAGCTTCCAAATCTTTTAAATCTGCCCTTAAACCAGCCAAAGTATTCGCCGATTTAGCCTCACTAACCATGGGTTTAAATATAAAAGAAGATACAAAAATAAATATCGCTAAAAAATATCTCAAAAAATATCCACTTAACTTTTTTACATTCATATCTACACCTTCAGATACTTTCTAACAGCTTTAATACTTCCATACATACCAACTAAAGCTCCGATTAAAACTATAATCAAGGATACTCCAAATACAAATGGATAAGGTTTTATTAACATAATCATATTAGAAAATAATTTACCATGTAATATTGAATGAAGAATTACATAACCATATATTGTTATACAAACGGGAATAATCGCTCCGATTAACCCAATAATAAAACCTTCAAATAAAAACGGAAGTTTTATAGTTATATTACTTGCACCAACAAGTCTCATTATTTCAATTTCATTTCTTCTGCTAAATATTGTTAACTTTATAGTATTACTTATTAAAAATCCTGTTACTAATATTAAAGCAATAACTACTACTACTACAATTTTTTGAACAACATCAAAAACTGATATTACTTGTTCAACCATTTCTTCACCATATTTAACAGTATCTACACCATCAATTGCTTTAATATATTCACTTGTTTCACTTAATTTTTTAACATCATTTACTTTTAATACAAATGAATCCATCAATGGATTTTCATCAAAATAATCTAATATAGTTTTATATTCATCTGCTAGATTACTCATTTCCATTTTCCATTCATCTTTACTTTTATAAACTACTTCTTCAATGTTCTTATAACTTTTTAATTCAGTTGTAATATTATCTATTTGTTCTTCCGTTACATCCTTTTTTAAATAAGTTATAATAGTTAATTCATTTTCTATCATTTTTGTAGCATTATTAATATTTGCAGCACAAACTACAGCAACAGCTACTAAAATTAGTGTAATTGTTGTACACATAATAGATGCAAAACTCAAAGAAAAGTTTCTAATAACGCTCTTAAAAGCGTCTCTTATACTTCTAAAAAATATTCTAAACGCTCTCATTTGTCTTATAACTTCCTTTCGCATAATCTCCAACTAGTACACCATGATTAATAACTAAAACTCTTTTTTTCATTCTATTTACAATATCTTTATCATGAGTTGCCATAATTATTGTTGTACCAAGTTCTTTGTTAATTTTTTCAATAACTTTCATAATTTCTTCACTAGTTTCAGGGTCCAAATTTCCAGTTGGTTCATCACAAATTAATAATTTAGGTTCATTAACTATAGCTCTAGCAATACAAACTCTTTGTTGTTCTCCACCAGATAATTCCCCAGGAAATGAACGAACTTTTTCTTTTAAACCAACAAGCTCTAAAGCATTCATAACTTTAGGTCTTATTTCTGATCCTTTTAATCCCATACATTCAAGAGCAAATGCTACATTTTCATAAACAGTTTGTCTAGGTAATAATTTAAAATCTTGAAAAACTATTCCTTCTTTCCTTCTTAATTTATACACTTTTCTGTTTCTAATTTTTCCCACATTTAAACCACCTACATAAACAGTTCCATTCGTAGGTTTTTCTTCTCTATAAAGCATCTTAATAAATGTAGATTTACCACTTGCAGTAAGACCTATAACAAAAACAAACTCACCCTTTGAAACACTTACTGTCATATCAGCAACCGCAGTAATTCCGTTTTTATAAGTTTTATTAACATTTTTAAATTCTATAAACTTCATAGGATCCTCCATATTAATTATAGCATCATTTTTAAATTTAATAAATGGCAAATTTATGTAATTTACATAGATTTAACTTGTCCACCCTTGCTAGATAAGCTTAATTTTAATATAATATACATACGGAGATGATAACTTTTGAAAAAAAATGAATTTATCGAAGGCGCATTAATTGCTACTATAGCTATAATTTTATCAAAAATACTCGGAGTTCTTTATGTAATTCCATTTTACAATATAATCGGTGAAAACGGAGGATCCCTTTATGGCTATGCTTATAACATTTATAACTTTTTCTTAATTATATCATCCGCAGGTATTCCTCTGGCTATAAGTAAAATTACAAGTGAATATAACACTTTAGGCAAACTAAAAGAAAAAACTTATATGTTTAAATACTCTAAAAAAATAATTAGAATATTTTCTATTGTATCATTTTGTATTTGTTTTTTCGGAGCAAACTTAATAGCTAATGCTATCGTCGGAGATTTAACCGGTGGAAATACTGTATCAGATGTTGCTTTTGTAATTCGTTGTGTATCATTTGCCATATTAGTTGTACCCCTTTTAAGTATTTTTAGAGGCTATTTACAAGGTCATCACTATATTTCAGCACCATCAATTGGTCAAGTTATTGAACAATTTGTAAGAGTTTTAGTCATTATTGTTGGTTCTTTTCTTGCTTTAAAAGTATTTCACTTAAGAACTGCCCAAGCTGTTGGTATTGCAGTATTCGGAGCTTGTGCTGGAGCTTTAGTATCATACGCATACTTACTTATTAAAACAAACAAAGTAAAAAAAGAATTATTTGTACCATATGAAGAAGTATCAGCATCAGAAAAGAAAACAATCTTAAAAAAATTAATTGGTTATTGTATCCCATTTATTATTATAAATGTTGCTAATAGTATTTATAACACAGTTGATATGATTCTAGTAATTAAAGGATTAAATTGGATAGGTTATCCAGCCCAAGATATTGAAACAATTTCATCAGTATTTACCACCTGGGGAAGTAAACTTGTAAGTGTAGTAACAGCAATAGCAACTGGCTTAGTAATAAGTTTAATACCTACAATCGTAGAATCATACACTAAAAAAGATATGAAAGAAGTAAACTCTCAATTTAATAAAACATTGCAAGTTTTACTTTATGTAATCCTTCCTCTATCAATTTTCTTGAGTATATTCTCAAAACAAGTATGGACAATTTTTTATGGTGAAAGTTTCTATGGACCATTAATATTTAAATACACAATATTACTTGCAATATTAGATTCAGCTTATATTATGATATGTAGCGCTCTTCAAGGACTATCTAAAACCAAACTAATTTATATATCTTGTGCAACTGGTTTAATTACCAAAACAATATTAGATATACCATTAATATTCTTATTTAATAAATTAGGCATTTATCCATTCTATGGTGCAATACTAGCAACTACAATAGGTTATTTACTATCACTTGCTATTCCACTTTACACATTACGCCATAAATATAACTTTAGTTATAAAGAAACTTTAAAATCAATACCAAAACTTATAGTAACAATAGTTATTTTAATAATAATATGTCTAATTTTAAAACCACTAATATTTAATCACATAACTAGAAAAATGCCTATGCTACTTGCTCTAGCATGTATTGGTCTTGTTTCATTAATAATTTACTACCTAATGAATAGAGATTTATTAAACGAATTAGTTGGTAATAGATTTTTAAATAAACTTAATAGAAAGAAAACTTCAGCAAAATAAAACTGAAGTTTTTAATTTATTCTAATGTGATATTCTTTCTTTAAATTCATTAGTAGTTAACATTTTCTTCTAACAGCATCCAAAATTTCAGGAACCTCCGTCCATTCATCGATTATAACTGGTTTATCTCCAATTAACACAAAAAAACATCTAGTCTAGCCTTATCTCTAATTGTTTTATCATCTAAAAGAAATGCGGTATTTCCATGATTTAAAGCCGTCCATGTTTTTCCACACTATTTAGGGCCTTCAATACTTAAAGCACCAATAACAGATAAATCTTATTTATCTGTTCATCTATTAATCTTTTTTTATATTTTTCATTTGCCCAACCCATGATAATCCCCTTTAATACTATTAAATAATACCATAAATTTAGTAACGAGCCAATAATAATATACCATTTTTAAGTTTTTTAATATACTATTTTTAAATTAAATTTTAGTATATTTTTGCTATTTTTTTCTTTTTATTTTTATTGTAATTTCGATATACCATTTTTAAGTATAATATTAGTCCATTTTTAAAAAGCACACAAAAACTCTCAAATTTATTGAGAGTCTGATTCATTATTGAAACATTCTTTTAGCTGTACGTAACATTTGTGCTGTATAACCATATTCATTATCATACCAAGCTATTACTTTAACAAGTTGAGAACCATCTGCTTCAACTATACTAGTTGATAATCCATCAACTATAGCACCAACTTTTTTACCTAAACAATCGCTTGAAACAATTGGATCCATAGTAAATTTAATTGTTTCATTTTGATTATCTTGAAATAATTTATTAATTTCATCAACACTTGTATTTCTATTAAGTTCTAAAGTTAAATCCACAACTGAACCATCTGCAGTTGGAACTCTTAGGGCATTGCCATCAAGTTTTCCAAGAAGTTCAGGAATAACTAAGCCAATAGCTTTTGCAGCGCCAGTACTAGATGGAACAATATTTTGAGCACAAGCTCTTCCACGTCTAGATTTAATACCTTTTTTATGAGCAATATCCAAAGTTGCTTGATCATTTGTATAAGCATGAACAGTTGTCATAAATCCTTTTTTAATACCAATATTTTTATGTATTATATTAAGTACAGGTGCTAAACAATTTGTTGTACAACTAGCAGCACTAACTATTACATCATCATTAGTTAAAATATTATCATTTACGCCATATACAATAGTTTTCATTTCTCCTTTTCCTGGAGCACTAATTAAAACCTTTTTAGCACCAGCTGTAATATGTTTCATTGCATCTTCTTTTTGAGTAAACTTACCAGTACATTCAAGCACTAAATCAATTCCAAGTTCTCCCCATGGAAGGTTTGCTGGATCAGTTTCACTAAAAACTTTAATTCTTTTAACACCAGCAACAACTATTTCATTACCTTCTGCTTTAATTTCATCTTCATGGAATGATCCATGAACAGTATCATATTTTACTAAATATGCCAAATCTTCTGCACTAGTCAAGTCATTAATAGCTACAATATCAAAATCAGTTTGTGTAACTATTTGTCTAAATGCTAATCTACCTATTCTACCAAAACCATTAATTGCTACTTTAATCATTATATCTTCCTCCTATAAATTCACGCAATATTGATTCATCATTAACATATTCACCCGGTATTGGGAAAAATTGTTTTAAGAAATCCACTAATCTTCTTGCCTCTTCATAATAAATGCTTTCTACACTTACAGATAAAAGAAGTGGTTCAACATAAACCTTTAAAACTCCAACCTCATAAGGCAATGCCGTATTTACTATCACATCAGCCTGATGTATATATGGAAATATATGTTTTTCTTCTCCATTTCTAACATTTTGCCAATTATCAATCGTTTTAATAACATCATATCCTCTTGTTCTATTATCTCTAACAATTCTACGCAATAATCTTAAATCAAGAGTTGACACATAATTATATTTATCTATACTTAAAGGAATAAATGGACTTAAATATATTTTATATTTATATTTTTCATCAATTTCTTTTGTTAATTCTTCATTTAAAGCATGTAATCCTTCAATTAAAAATATACTTTTTTCAGTCATTGTAACTTTATCTTTATAATACTCTCTTAAACCTGTCATAAAATTATATTTTGGAAAAACTACACTTTCACCATTTAATAATTTATTTAAATTTTCATTAAAGAGCTTAACATCTAAAGCCTCTAAACACTCAAAATCATAATTTCCATTTTCATCTTTTGGATTATCATCTCTATTAACAAAATAATCATCCAAACTAATTTTAATCGGATTGTACCCCATAGCTTCAAAAAAAGATGCTAACCTACTCGTCGTCGTAGTTTTTCCACTCGAAGAAGGCCCAGCAATTAAGATAAATTTAATATCTTTTTTCTCTTCTATTTTTCTTGCTACATCAGAAATATTTAAATTAAACATAAGCTCACATGATTTAATAAAATTTATTATTTTACCATTACCAATATTCTTATTTAAATCAGTAATATATGGCATATTTAAATTATAAAGCCAATTTTTACCATCACTAAAGCTTTCAATAATTTTATCATAATGTACATATTCAGGAACAGTACCGTGACTTCTAGTAGTTGGAAAAAGTAAAATAATTTTATTATTTCCCAAGTAAACTAGTTCAAATTTACCTAACACACCTGTACTATAAGGCATCAATGTATAAAAATAATTAATATTATTTTTTAATTTATATAAATTAACCACCTTATCACTTATATTTTGGATATTATTTGCCTTTTCATACTCTTTTTTTTCATTATAGTATTTTATTACATCTTTCGGTGATACATTAAGTTTTGCAATAACTTCATTATCACTAATAATTCTACACATTCTAGATTTTATTAATGAAATATCTTCATGAGTAAGTATTCTTGGACCTTCAATAATTCCCAGCATTCCTCTAGGTACACTATGCTGATATGATACATCAAAACCTTTAAATACTTCTTGAAGTGCCACTAAAAACAAAAATTTGAGTCCTGATTTATACATTCTATTTCCAATTAAATCATTAGTATTTATAAAATCAATTTTAACATCTTCAAGTATTTTATTATCTAAAGAAAATACTTCATTATTTATTTTATAGCCTACAATATCTTCCATATTATAATCTTTACTAGCATCATAAAACGAAGTACCTTTTTTGTACTCATGAACTTGGTTATCATTAAATGTAACTTTAACTATATCCATCTAATCTCCCTCTATTCTTTATAATTATATCAATTTTTTCTAAATTTGTGAATAAAAATTAACATTATTTACTATTATTTACTTAGGTGATCTATTTTGAATATTATTCCAACAGTTATCGAAAAGACTAATAATAAAGAATATGCTTATGATTTATATTCTAGACTTTTACAAGACAGAATTATTTTTCTTACCGGTGAAATTGATGATACTATGTCAAACATTATTATAAGTGAACTGCTTTATTTAGATAATATTAATCATGAAAACATTTATATTTATATAAATTCTCCCGGCGGGGCTATTACATCTGGAATGGGTATTTATGATACAATGAGATTTATTGAAAGTAAAGTAATTACAATCGGTGTTGGTATGTGTGCAAGTATGGCAGCATTCCTATTATCAAGCGGAGATGAAAGATATGCTTTACCTAATGCAGAAGTCATGATTCATCAACCACTCGGCGGAGCCCAAGGTCAAGCAACAGACATTAAAATCGCTGCTGAACGCATCATAAAATTAAAAGAAAAATTAAATAAAATTTTATCAGACAACACTAATCAACCACTTGAAAAAATATACGAAGATACTGAAAGAGATAATTTTTTAAGTGCTAAAGAAGCTAAAGAATATGGCTTAATAGATGACATCATAAAAAAGAATGAATTTTAGTTCATTCTAATAATAATTTCTCCATTTTCAGAATACATAAATTTTTCTTTTGCATATCTTAAAATATATTCATCATCTTGCAATTTAGTAACTTCACTAACTAATTTTTCCTCATCACTTAATAAATCATTATATTTTTTATTTAAACTAGTAATTTTGCTTTTATTTTCCATAATTTTAGTCCAATCACCAGCAACGGAACTAATTAAAGACACAATAAGAAGAATAATAACGGTTGAAATAACAAAAAGCCGTTTTTTTTCTTTTTTAGTTTTTTTCATTTCCGACATCCTCCCCATTCTTACCAGAATTATAATTAATATTTTTTTTCTTGTAAATAATTATAATGTTATTTTGTTTTATCTTTACGTATATTTTACTAATATGCTAATAAATATTATAAGCAAATGAAGAAATAATCAAATTTTTAAAAACAATTCATTTACTAATCAGTATTATACGTGTTATAATATCTAATCAAAGAAAGGGAAATATTATGGAAAAAGAAAAAATATCTAAATTTGAACTTTTCAAAAAAAATATGAAAACATTTATTAATGATTATGTACTAACATTAACTTTATCGGAAGCACCAGCTGTTTTTATCTTATTAATATTAGGTTTAATCATGGGATTTCCAGCAATTATCTTATTATTTGGATTATCATTAGTTTTAACTGCTGATATTATAGCACTAGCAATTGGAACAATTATAAATGTAATAAAATCTAATAATACGAGTCAAATTGAAGAAGATCAAATACAAAATTCATTACAACAAGAAAACAAAAAGGCGAATATAAAACAAAATGTTTTAGAAGAATTTAAAACAATTAAATGTTTATTAAATCAATTACCAGAAGAAGAAAAAAACAAATATATATCAGAAATACAAGCAACTAAAAATCAATTATTAGAAAACTTAGGCTCAAAATCTTTTACTGATATAGATTTAACCCAAATAAGTTATGACTCACAAATTATGGAATTTAATAACTATTTAGAAAAGATTCAAGAAGAACTATCAAAAAAAATACAAACAGCAAATAATTTACCAAATAAAACTGAATTGCAAAAAGATAGACCATTAATAAGATCAAGAAAAAAGGACCTATGATGGTCTTTTTAAATTTTTTAAAATATTTTTAAAACATAATATACACTTATCAAATGTAAACATCATAACTATATATCCAATAAATACCACAGCAACAAAATAAGGATGTATCATTCCATAATTAATTTTATACATAATATAAATATATAAAATTACCATATCTATAACAAATACTAATGTTATTAACAATTTAATAACATTATTTTTATTATTAATCATTATTTTATTAACATAAGATAACAAATAAAAAACTAATCCATAAATAAAAGAAACTACAAAAGACAAAACTTGAACATAACTATTCATTTAAATAGTTTATTTATTATACTTTCTTCTTTGTTTTTATGTTTGCCATCTATATACATAAATGAATTAATTTTACCCTTTATTTTTACAATACCCTCGGTTGTATCTAGTTTAAGTAATTCTAAACTACTTCCAAGAATTCTTAAATTTCCCATTACCGTTTCCATTAAAAATTCTTCATCATCAAAACTAACCAGTTTATTAACTCCATTAATACTTATGCTACTTCTATCAATCATTTTTACTTCTTGATTACCATAGCTTGCTTCTCCCATAAATATCACCATTAAATAATATGAAAAAAGTAGATATTTTATTCTATCTACTTGAAACATGTCTACTTAAAGATAAATCTTTTAGTTCAATTAATGGATCTGCTGGATCTAAATCTTCTCTACAAACTTTTTTAGATTCTAATTTTTGTTTTACAATTCTATTCGTCGCTGCTTTTTTGTATGGTCGTAAAACTTTATCTAATGAATCTTTAACTAATCTAGAATTTACAAAAGGTATAACTACATCTCCTTCTTCTAAATATTCATATTTATTTAATTCAGGAAAGTATATAACTCCTGTAGCTCCAACTTTTTCATATTTAGCTTTAAAAACTTCCAAGTTATTAATTCCTAAAAATTTAGCTATTATTTCATTATTTAATATTTCTTCCAAACTATATTTTAATCCAACATAAACTTCTTTAACACTAATATCTTCTCCATTAAATCCAAAGATTTTAGCACCTTTTAGAACTTCTTTTTCATTTTTATCTTTATCAGTAACATATTCTATACTATATAACATTTTTTTCACTCCTTTTTAAGCGACGAACTTAATTATACCACATATAGATTATATGTCAACAAAATATTATTTATGAACTTAATTAAAAAAACTAACATTATTCGTTAGTTTCTTCATTTAATAATTTATTATATTCATCCAAGATTACTTTTTCAAATTTTTCTCTAGTTTCTTGATTAGTTGGAAATACTACATTATCCTCTTTACCATCTTTATTCATTTTACCTGGCATTGAAACAAATATTCTTGAATTTCCTTCAATAATTTTAGCCCCTCTAATTGCTAAACAATCATCAAGGGTAAAATCAACAAAAGCTTTAAGTCTTGAACCTTCCTTTTCTCTTCTATGAATTTCTAATCTTGTAATTTCCATAACTTACCTCCTTATGTTGTATTACTAATTTAATTTTAAAGCATATTTTTAATTTTTGCAATATTTTTTTATTATATTTTATAAATATTTAATTTTCACATCACCTGTAATAACATCTCTATAACAAAAACTTTTTTCTTCACCATCAACCATTACAGTAAATAAATTTGGATATGATTTATATAAAATACCCTCTAACCTATTTACTCTATTACGCATTCCATAAACAGATATTAATACTTTTTTATTTAATTTACTTTTTATTTCTTCTTTTATAATATTAATATTCATAAAATCTCCTTATCTTGGATACCCAACATACATAAGTCCATTACAAATAAGACCACCCATACCATCTTCTTTATATTTAGTTTTTTCGAGTAATTTCTTTAAATCTATTTCTTTATTGCGTTCTGTCAAAGCAACTGTACTAGCAATAATAGCTGGATCCAAAGCATGTATATTTACTCTCTTGGGACTTGAAGCAAAATTTGCTCCAGCTTTAATTAAATCTTCATAATCACTTTGACAAGCCCCAGCAATTATAACCAATTTTTCATGACTTTTTTCATAATTTCTAGCAGCTTTCACAGCTTTAACAAAATATGCTGAATTTTTATAATTCTTTATATCTTTAATATCTCCCTTTTTCTTGTAATAAGCATCATGTCCAGTTATTACCACAATATCAGGTTTAAATTCTTTTAATAGCGTTGGCAACTGTTCATAAACATTTTTTTCATTTATTTTTTTACCCACAGCCATAATGCCATTTCTTTTATAAAACTTTAAACATCTCGCCAAATACTCTTCATCAGAATCAATATGTAAAGCTTTCGCAGGCAAATAAAAAAACTCTCCCCGCTCTAAATTATCATCAAGTAAATCAATATCATCTATGACATCATCAGACACAATATCTTCTTCTTTTCTTAAATCCGTTATATCAGCATCAGCTATAAGTCTTACTTCCACACCCTTTAAATATACAATGCCATTTTTAATATTTATTACTTTAAAAACCGTATCATTATCATAACTATTTCTAGTTACATAATCTCCCTTTTCTATATTCAAAATATTCATCACCAATAAATTTTATGAAAATTACAAAAAAAAATTCCTATATCAGGAATCATTTATAACACTTTTAAATATTTCAATTAATACTTTTTCATCTAAAGCTTCTGCTCTAACACTTAAATCTAATCCATATTTTTTTAATATTTCTTCAACTTTATTTAAATCATACAATCCGTTCAAATTATTTTTTAAATTCTTACGTTTTTGTTTAAATGCTGTTTTTAAAAACTGAAAATATTTATTACCATCAATATTTGGTATATCATCTCTTAAAACAAAGCTTATAACACTACTTTCTACTTTAGGTACTGGATTAAATGCAAATCTAGATACGTCACATACTTTATATACATTAAAATAATATCTTAATACTAATGTTATATAACCATAATCTTTGCTTCCACTTTGAGCCATAAATCTATCTGCTACTTCTTTTTGAATCATAATTGTAAATTTTTTAAATTTAATTTTTTGTAAAATAATATGCTCTATTATCGGAGTTGTTATATAATATGGCAAATTTCCAACCAAATATAAATCTTTATACTCTATTTCTTTAATATCATCATTAATATTACTCTTTAAAAAATCTCCATATATTACATGTAAATTACTATCTTCTAAAGAATTTAATACATTCTTTAAATCAGTATCTAGTTCATATGCAATAATTTTACATCCTTTATTTTTTAGTTTGCTTGTTAAAGCCCCTTTACCAGGACCTATTTCTATTATTAGATCATCTTTACATGCTGAAACTTCATCAACAATTTTGTTAATGACATTATTATCAATTAAAAAATTTTGTCCTAAACTTTTTTTTGCTTTCATAAAAAATTCGAGTGGGGTTTATTCCCACCCGCTCCTTAAAACATCATATGTTATTTGACTTCTTCCAATATATTTAGAAGCATATTCTTCACTCGGAGTAAGTAAATCTAATGAATAACCACGAACTCCACGATCTAATACAATTGCAAAACTTTCTCCTTCACCAACTTTATTACTAGAAAATCTAACAATAGAACCACATGGTAAATTTTTACTTGATGCAACAATATTAACTGTACCATATTCATAGTCATCATAAGTTGTTGTTCCATCTTTAATATTATATTTTGGCATACACCCAAGTGTCCCTCCACACAAAGGACAATTATAAGCATACCCAGTTAAATCTCCAGTATAAGTTGCTATCGAAGTATATTTAATTGTATCTTCAACTTCTATTATTTTCATAGCCATCGTAGTTAAATTAACAGTTTTATTTAAATTATCATTTTCTACCGTAGCTATTTTTATATCAGAACTACTTTTAGCAATTACTAAAACAAATATAATTACTGACATTCTAATAAAATAATTTATAATTCTCATTAATTATCCACCTTTCTGGACAACTTAATTATATCATTATTATGTTAATAAAGCAATTGACAATATTTTACAAAAAAAATTAGAGTTTTGCACCCTAATTTTTTAATTATTAATTATTTTTTTTGAAACAATAACCATTCCTACCACACTTAATAAACTTAAAGAAAAATACAATAATATATTATCTGATGTAGAAGGATTTTCAACAATCTCATTAACATTATCTTCGTATTCAGCTAAAGTATAAACACTAAAATGATTAGTATTAAATTCAGCAAACCCATTCTTTATTGTAACATCATATGATATTTTATTATTATCTTTATCAAAATAATAAACAATTAATTTTTTACCATTTAGCATTTCAGGTATAGGTATTTTTACAACAAACATTCCTGAATCAAGCTTTTCAACGTGTGCTCCTAAACTATTAGAATATAATTTAATATCATAAGATACAAAGTTATCTGTTCCAATCATTTCCTTTGTAAATTCAGAAGTAACATCTTTCACTTTAATTATTGTATCTAAAGGCACTGATGAATCACTAGTTTCAACTTCTATATTTGTATTTATATCACTACTTAAATATACAGGCGCTTTTAATTGTTCAGCATTTCCTTTTACAATATAAAACATAAAATGATTATCTCCAAATTGAAAATCATAATAATTTCCATCTGTTTTTATTGGTATATAATCATCTTCTTCATTAGGTCTTATATCAGCAATTTTACCTCCATATGTAACTTTAACAAAATCATTTTTTAAATAATCATTAATTCTCTTTTGTGCAGCTTTCACATAATCTTCCGGTGTATCCGGAGTATCTTCTGGAATATATAATAATCTCCTTAAATAAATACCTTCATTTTTTGTGGTATATAAATATCCATCATAAAATATGCTCATCGGCCCAAATCCAAAACTTATCATATTTTCTGAATCATCTTCTCCAGTAACAAGATCCAAATAAACTTCTATATTAGTTCCATAAAGAAAGTTATTTAAAGAACTATATTTTAATGCTATTTTAGTAGCTCCAAAATTATATAAATATTTTGAATAATTATACTGATAATTTATCAATGATAAATCCGATAAAATATAATATTTAGGAACATCTTTTCTATCCCACTCTTCAGGAAGGCCAGTAATATTTTCTACAATTTTATTAATATTTGCATTTTCTTTCGGTGCATCATAAGTTACATTTATAACATACTTACTTGTCCATCCTTTTTTAGTTACATAATCTTTAAGATTTACATCATAAGATGATTCATAATCACTACTATAAATATTTAAATCACATTTAGAATATGTTTCACTATCACATATTATATCTGCAAAATATCCATAATTCTGTAACACATAATTAACATAATTGTTTAAATTTGCCTTTGCTTCTTTTTCACTGGTAGGTTGTTTCATTTTAAATACCGCATTTTTTCCATCTGTAGCTATTATATTAATAATCTCATCATTACTTAATGCAAACACTTTATTTGGCATGAATACAACTAATAATAATAGCCCAACTAACAAAATATTTTTTTTCATTTCTCCTCCTTATTATTAATTTAATTATACACTAATTTTTAATCTATATCAATAATCTATATCTTTATATGTGAATTTTAAATTAGTCAGGGGGTCTACTTTAAATTAGTCAGGGAGTCTACTTTAAATTAGTCAAAAAAAGATAAAGTTGAAAATTAATCCAACTTTATCTTTTTATACATTTCTGTAATATTATTATTTGTTTGTTCTGCTAATTCTTCTAATGAAATATTATATAAATCTGCTACAAATTGTGCTATTTCTAAAACATGACCAGGATTGTTTTGTGTACCTCTAAAAGGTACCGGAGTAAGATATGGACTATCAGTTTCCAAAACAATATTTTTAAGTCCAACTTCTTTTATCACATCTTTAATTTTAGCATTTTTAAATGTAATAACACCATTAACACCTAATAAATAACCCATTTTAATATAAATTTTTGCAGTTTCTAAACTACCAGAAAAAGAATGAATTACACCTTTACACTTAAACTTTTTTAAAAAATTAATTGTATCTTCGGTTGCATCTCTTGAATGAACAATCACGGGCATATTATATTTTTCTGCTAAAGCTAATTGAGATTCAAATAATTTAATTTGTTCTTCTTTATTTTCTTTAGTATAGTAATAATCTAAACCAATTTCTCCGATTGCAACAATTTTTTCATTACCTAAATTATCTTCTATAAACTTAATGTCATCTGGCATTACCCCTTCAACATCTTCTGGATGAATACCAATTGCACCATACATATTCGGATATTTTTTAATCAATTCTAATACCTCTTTATTAGTTTCATTATTACTTCCATTATTAATAACATATTTTATATATTTGTTACTTGCATTTTCTAGTATTTCATCTATGTTTGCATAATCAGATTTAAATACATGACAATGTGTATCAACAAAATAATTATTCATTTATCTCAATCCTATTAAATAAGATTTCTGGTTTATTTAAAGTAATTCCACATTCTAAATTACCAAATTCATTTATACTTTCAATGCTTCTTTCCTTTGTATTAAGTTCATCTAATATTTTTTCACTTGTTACATTAATAAATGGCTCAAGAAGTATTGCACAAACTCTAATACTTTCTAAAATATTATATAAAACCGTTTTTAATCTGTCATGTTTTGCATCATCTTTAGCAAGAATCCATGGTGTAGTTTCATCAATATATTTATTACATCTTTTTAATACTTCAAATATTTCTTCTAAAGCTTCATTAACTTTTAAACCATCCATTTTTTCATCAACTTTAGATTTTAAACTTGTAACAGCACTAATTAAGTCAGTATCAATATCTTCATTTACTTTTGGATTTTCTACCACTCCATCAAAGTATTTATGACTCATGCTTATAGTTCTATTAACCAAGTTTCCTAAATTATTTACTAAATCTGTATTTGTTCTATTAATTAAAGCTTCTTCAGAGAAATTACCATCACTACCAAAAGATACCTCTCTTAATGCAAAATATCTAACTGCATCAACACCATAAGCTTCTATATATTCTCGCGGATCTTTATAATTACCTAATGATTTAGAGATTTTACCACCATTTATAATTAACCATCCATGCCCAAAGACTTGGTGAGGTATTTCAATTCCTAAAGCCATAAGAAGCGCTGGCCAAATAATTGCATGAAATCTTGTAATTTCTTTACCAACTAAATGTAGGTCTGCTGGCCAATATTTTTTAAATAATGGGGCATTTTCATCTGGATAACCTAAAGAAGTAATATAGTTTGATAAAGCATCAATCCAAACATAAATCACGTGTTTAGGATCAAAATCTACAGGAATTCCCCATTTAACTGAAGTTCTTGAAACGCATAAATCTTCAAGTCCTGGTTTAATGAAATTATTTACAAGTTCATTTTTTCTTGAAACTGGTAAAATAAATTCAGGATTCTTATCATATAATTCAATTAATTTGTCTTGGTATTTTGATAATCTAAAAAAGTAAGCTTCTTCAGTAACTGTTTTAACTTCACGACCACAATCTGGACATTTTCCATCTACAAGTTGAGTTTCAGTCCAGAAAGATTCACAAGGAACACAATATAAACCTTCATAAGAACCTTTATAAATATCTCCTTTATCATATAATTTTTTAAATATTGCTTGAACCGCCTTAACATGTGATTCATCAGTTGTTCTAATAAAATAATCATATGAAATATTTAAACTTTTCCATAAATTTTTAGCATTTTCAATTATAACATCAACATATTCTTTTGGTGTTACACCAGCATCTTTAGCCTTTTGTTCAATTTTGGCTCCATGTTCATCAGTTCCTGTTTGGAAAAACACATCATAGCCATTTAATCTTTTATATCTTGCAATAGCATCCGCTATTATAGTTGTATAACAATGACCAATATGAAAATTAGCACTTGGATAATATATTGGTGTTGTTATGTAATATTTTTTATTCATTTTTATTTCCTTCTTTCTTTTTATTTGTACTACCTATGCCACCAGTTCTAACCGCATCAGCTTTATCATCATCAGTTGTTAAAAAATTAACAAAGATCCCTTGAGCATAAGCATCTCCTTTATTTATTATATATTCTTTATCACCATGATTTTGTAAGCATACCCACATATGTCCTTCGTTATCTAAATTATTATAATAATCACTTTCAATAATTCCTACTTGATTAGTAAGTCTAACATTGTATTTAAAGCCCATACTACTTCTTACGACAATCATAAGCATTTCATCACAATTAAACATAGATTTATATCCAGTTGGAATTTTTACTATTTCTCCTGGTTTAATTACATAATCTTTTATGGCAAAAAAATCATAACCCGCACTATACTTAGTTCCCCTTTTAGGGAGCATGTAATCATCATATAAAGTTTTGTTATCACCAAAAACCTTAACAAATTCTGGGTAACTTATTTTTTCAAATTTTCTCATAATTGCCTCCAATAAAAAAATCACAAACTAAGGACGAGTAAAACCCGCGGTACCACCTTAATTCATGATTTACATGCACTTTAGTTTTTAACGCAAACAAAACGCTTAAGCTCCAGAGTCATCTTCTTTTTATGATATACTTTTTTCCACCAAACAAAAGCTCTCTATAAATGGTCAATAAAAATACTCATTCTTTCACTGCTTAATACATGATATATACTAGCACAAAAAAAGTGATATATCAAGAAATATCAATCTTGCAAGATATTAATATTGACAAATATTTTGCAAGTATTTCATTTTCTTTCTTAAATGTATCACTTACTATTCCGACTAAACCAAAACAATCCGAATCTGAAATAATAGGAATTAATATATAATTTGCTAAAATTTCATCTTTAAATTTCAATGTCTTCTTTTCGCTTTGAATAATGGATCTTCTTTCATTTATTAAATTATGAAGTTCTTCACAAATATATGTGTTATATATATCACATGTATAAGCTATTATTTTCTCTCTGTCACACACAAATACATCATCCGAAATAACATTTGTTAAACAATTCACCAATTTTTTTACAATTTCCTCATGGCTTTTTAAAATCGAATTTTTACTAAGGACAATGCTATTATCTTCGATTTCAATTTTTAAATTTTCGCCTTCCCTAATTCCAAGGTTTTTTCTTATTTCTTTAGGAATAACAATTCTTCCCAATTCATCTATCCTACGGGATAAACCAGATGCTTTCACCACTTCACTCCATTCTAATAATATTTTTTGCGATTACAAAAAATATATACTTATATTTGACTATTTTTATTTATGTTATTATAATATCGTAAAGAAAGAAGGAAAGTATATGTTAATTGATGCAATCGTTGAAATTCCAATGGGAACTAGAAATAAATATGAAGTCGATCATAACACAGGAAAAATAAGATTAAACAGAGTATTATACAGTAGTGTTGGTTATCCATGTGAATATGGTTACATTGAAAATACACTTGCGGATGATGGAGACCCATTAGATATACTAGTGTTATCAAGTACCGAAACATTTCCGGGATGTATCATAGAATCTAGAGTTTTAGGATATCTTGATATTGTTGATAACGGTGATAATGACGAAAAAGTCATATCAGTTGTTAATAGTGATCCAAGATGGAATCATATTCAAAAACTTGAAGATTTACCTGAGCATACTATTAAAGAAATAAAAGAGTTTTTCAAAACTTATAAACATTTACAAGACATTCAAGTTGAAATTGGAGAACTTCATGGACTTGAAGAAACTAAGGTTTTAATAGAAGAATGCAAAAAAAGATTTGAAGATAGTAAAAACAATGTCAAATAATATTGTTTGACATTTGCATGAATGTTGATAACTAAAAAATATTGGGAATATTCCCAATATTTTTTTAATTTGTAAATAATTTGTTAAGAATGGAACGTTCCCAAAAAATCAATTATTTACTTGACACAAAATTTTATCCATTAGTGGAATTATATATATTAAGAAATGCTTTTCCACTTGCTTAATTGGCAAAGAAATTATAATTCTTTTATTAAAATATTTTAATTGAAATTTCGGAGTAATTGAATAAGCCTCTAAAAACAATTTATCGCCTTTGATTTTTGAAGAGACTTCGGGAGGTAGCTCAATTTCAATAAATCGATCATTTTGAACAACCCGCTTAATATTAAGCCTTTTTGCTATCTTTTCAAACCATTCCTCGTACATATAAATAAGTAATTCCTGACTTACTTTTCCGAATCTATCCTCTAATTCGTTTTTAACTTTTACCAGAGATGCATAAGAATCAATTTCATTAATTTTTTTATGTATTTCTATTTTTAAATCTTCGTCACTTACATATTCATTACTAATATGAGTATCAACCTGAACTAAACTTTGATTATCGTTTTCTTCGTCTTCCTCTAATATTAACTCTCCCTTACTTCTTTTTACTTCGTCATCAACCATTTTTAAATATAGAGTTATCCCAACCGCATCCACAAATCCGGCTTGTTCACTACCAAGAAGATCTCCGGCACCTCTTATTGATAAATCTCTCATTGCTATTTTGTAGCCACTACCAAGTTCGGTAAATTCTTTTATAGCATTCAGTCTTTTTACCGCTATATCATTTAAGAGTTTTGTTTTTTTATAAAAAAGGTAAGCAAACGCAATTTTATCACTTCGACCAACTCTTCCTCTTAATTGATATAGTTGGCTGAGTCCAAAATGATCAGCATCAAAAACTATTAAGGTGTTGCAGTTTGGTATATCAATACCCGTTTCGATTATTGTCGTACATAGTAAAATATCAAATTGATGACTCACAAAATCATCCATTACGTTTTCAATTTCTTCTTTTTTCATTCGACCGTGAGCCACTCTTATTCTAGCTTCGGGTATTAATCTATTTAGCCTATCACACTGGTCATTTATAAGAGAAATATTATTATATAATATAAATATTTGGCCATTTCTAGATAATTCCTTGTATATTGCATCTTTTAGGATAAAATCATTTTCAGCCATTACATATGTTTGTATCGGATATCTATTAACAGGTGGAGTATCTATTATTGACAAGTCTCTTAATCCACTCATAGCCATTTTCATGGTTCGAGGAATTGGAGTTGCAGATAAAGTTAAAACGTTAACATCATTTTTGAATTCCTTTAAACGTTCCTTGTGAGTAACACCAAAACGTTGCTCCTCATCGACAATTAATAAACCCAAATCTTTAAATTCAATATCCTTACTTAATAACCTATGAGTACCAATTACAATATCAATGCGACCTCGCTTTAAATTTTCGATTATTCTTTCAGTATCCTTTTTACTAGTAAAACGATTTAATAATGCAATTTCTATAGGATAATCTTTAAAACGATTTATAGCAGACAAATATTGTTGCTTCGATAATATAGTAGTTGGGCATAAGTAGAAAACTTGTTTATTATTTAAAACAGTTTTAAACATAGCTCTAAAAGCAACTTCAGTTTTTCCGAATCCAACATCGCCGCATAGCAAGCGATCCATGGGTTTTGTAGCTTTTAAATCATTGTCTATTTCTAAAATTGCCTTAGCTTGATCATCAGTTTCAGTATATGGAAAAGATTCCGCAAACATTTCTTCTTCAACATAGGTTTTATATGGATCTTTTTTAATTTTTGATCGTGCAGCATAAAGTTTTATTAACTCATCTGAAATATCCTTAATTCTTTTTCGAACCGAATTTTTGGTTTTTTGCCAACTAGTTGAGTTTAATTTATTAACTTTTGGCTTCATTCCATCTTTAGCAGAATATTTATATATATTACTAATTTTTTCTACAGGTATATATATTTTATCATTTCCAAAATAATTAATCTGGATATAATCCTTCTTAAGGCCATTTTTTTCTAAAGTTATAAGCCCATTATAAATCCCTATGCCATGTTTTAAATGAACAACATAATCACCGATTTCTAATTGGTTATAATCTTTTACTTTTCTTCCTAAGTGAAAATTACTTTTATACTTAATTTCAGTATTATTAGTTTGTTCTATATCATTTTCAGAAATTATAACATATTTATCTATAATAAATCCGTGATTTATTCTTTTTTGAATAAAAGTGGCATTTTCCGTAACTTCATTCTTAATTATTTCAATTTGAGATTTTTTAGAAAAGCAAAAAAATATTTTTTTCCCTGATCTAACCCAATCATTAACATCCTTTTTTAGTAAATCAAAATTGCCATTATAGTTTGTTATTTCTTTAGATATAGCATTTTCGTAATTATCTATGGTATTAATAAAGACTTTTTCTTTTACAGATGTTGTTGAATAATCAGTAAAAGATAACGATGTTGTATCACCATCTTTTCGTACTTCAATTAAATCGTCATTAAACTTCTTATAAAGTGTTTTTAATTTATCAATGTCATAAACTATTAAAAATGGCATTTTTGCATAGTCATACAGACTTATCATATTCTCAGTTGTTACTTCATCTATAACTTTAATAGTTGCAGAGTTAAGACTTTCATTAGATATTTGAGTATTTTCATCAAAAAACCGTATTGATTCAACTTCATCGCCAAAAAATTCAAATCGAATAGGATGAATTTCTTGAAAAGGAAAAATATCTATTACATAGCCTCTAACCGCATACTCACCAGTACTTGTTACAATGGATTCACGTTTATATCCATATTTTTCAATAATACTAAGAAAATCATTTCTTTTAATTAAACTACCCGCTTTAATTTTAAATTCAGAATTCTCTTTATAGTTGGGAATTTTTTTTATAAATCCAAGTAAATTTGTAACAATTATATAATGATTATCAGATTTAATCTTATCAAGTGTTTCTAAACGATTTATTTTTAATTCTGGTGAAGTAGCAAGTGCCACAATGCTAGGAAGCTCATCCATTGGATAAAGTAATACTTGATTAGTGTGGGTTAGTAAGTCTTTGTATAAACGATTAGCTTCATATAAAGATCCGACTAGAACTAATACATTTTTTTTACTTTCTTCAAAAGCTTTTAAAACGCAAAAAATGTTTAACTCACTCGTTAAACCTGATATTACCCTATTATTTTCGATTTTTATATAGTCACTTATAAAATTCATAGTATCCTCTATTTAGTATTATAGATATTCATTGTCTTTTCTATTCCGTATTTGATATAGCAATCTATTATATCTTTGCTTCTTTGGATGGTTCTATTAAGAATTTCTAATTCACTAGTCGAAAATTTACCAAGAACATAATCTTTTGTGTCTACGCTATGATCATGACTTATTCCAATTTTTAAACGTGCAAAACTATTTGCTTTTAGCATTTCAATTATAGACCTAATTCCATTATGGCCCCCACTAGAACTGTTTACTTTTAATTTATAGAATCCCAGAGGTAAATCTAAATCATCATGAATTATCAAAATATCTTTTAAATCAATGTTATAGTATTTAACTATCAATTGTACAGATTCACCAGATAGATTCATAAAAGTTAGGGGCTTTAAGAATAATATCTTTTCACCATTAATCATTTTCTCAGCAACTAAGCCTTTAAATTTATTATGCCAAGATAAGTTATCAACATAGTTATCAACACACATAAAACCAACGTTGTGACGAGTATTTAAATATTCTTTGCCCGGATTTCCTAATCCTACAATTAACTTCATATAGTGATTCCTTTCATATTATATTTTTATATGATAAATTTCGATATGTTTCAACAACTCTGGTTTTCAAACCAATATTACCATTTTTTACAGCTTTTATTAAAACCATAGTTATTTCATTTTTTGCTTCTTTTGTTTTAAAAAATATCAATTCTTTTACAGAGAAACTATAATTAGATAAATAGCAAAACAACTCCTGCAATCTTTCAACTCGATAGATAAAATATAATGTTCCATTTGACTTTAATAGTTTATATGCCATATTTATATAATCTTCGAGAGATGCGGCCAATTCATGGCGCGAGATTGCTTTTGTTAAGTTTTTGTTTATAAGTGCAGTATCATTTACTTTAAAAAAAGGGGGATTACAAGTAATTACATCTAAATTATTTCCCGGGAAATAATTTAGTGAATTCTTAATGTTGTCATTAATGATACTTATTTGACTTTCTAGATTATTAATTTCTATATTTTCACGTGCTAGATTACAAATTTCTTTTTGGAGCTCAATACCATACATTTTATTTGAGTATTTTGTGGATAAAATCAATAATACAGGTGCAGTTCCGCAGCAAAAATCTAAAAGCACATCATTCTTTTTCAATTTTACAGACTCGGCCAAAAGTATGGAATCTAGTGAAAATTTAAAGCCATCACAATCTTGATAAATTTTTAATCCATAGTCATATAAATCATTAAGTACTTTATTCATGATTATCTAGCTTAACCTCAATCACATTATTATCAACTAATACTTTATATTCTCTTTTTAATGTATTTATTGACACTACCTGGCCTTTACCTTCATCAATAGTAACTGTTTGCCCAACTGAAGGCATGCCTTTTGAACATCTCTTGTATTCTTCGTCTTCATAAGTTAAACAACATAGTAATCTTGAACATTGCCCATTAATCTTAGAAGGATTCAAAGCCAAATTTTGATTTTTGGCCATATTCATTGACACAGAATCAATATGATTTAAGAACAGTGAACAACATAATTGCCTTCCACACTGTCCTATTCCACCAATTTCTTTAGCTTTATCTCTAGCTCCGATCTGTCTTAATTCAATTCTGGTTTTATAAAGTGATGCTAGTTTCTTTGCAAGTTCTCTAAAATCAATTCTATCATCAGCAATAAAGTTAAATAATAATTGCTTTTTATCTAGTGTATAAAAGCTGTTAATTATATTCATATTTAAGTTAAGTGATTTTGCAAGCTCTCTGGCCTTTGTTAATGCTTTACCTGCTTCATTTGCGTTAGATAAATAAGTATCATAATCCTTCTTTGTTGCTATTCTAACTATTGCTTTAATATCTTCTTCCGGAATATTTACAGTTTTTGCAAGATTTAATACTTTTGCATATTGCATTCCTTTTTCAGTTTCAACAACAACATTTGTATTAACCTCTATATCACTATCATGAGAAAACAAATAAGTTTTTCCTTTTTCCTTAAAAACCACTTCATATATTTTTTTCATTTAATTCACTCATCTCTATTACAAATTCATCTAACAACAACTCTATATTAACATTAAATTTAATTTTCTCAAGGATTTTTCTTATTATTGATAATTTATTTATATTCTTTTTACAATAATCTTTTTTTATTGAATCTCTAGAAATAACTATCATTTCTTCAAAAACCTTAATTAAACTATTTCTATCTATTTTATCAGCAATATCTTTATTATTTAAAATATCTATCATTGAACAATTAAATAATTTATCAGCCAATTTTTTTTCATCTACGGAACTCGATGTTTTTTCATCATATATGTCATAAAAAATTTGGCATCTACTAGTAATAGTAGGAAGCATTTTATCTACGCTGTTTGTTAATAAAAAACCTATTATATCGTCATCCGGTTCTTCTAAAAATTTCAAAAGAGCATTTGATGACGAAGCGTTTAATTTATCAGCCTCATTGATAATATATATATTATATTTAGCTATAACAGGCTTGGTGCCAAAAGAATCTATTAAATTGGTAATAGCCTCTTTTTTAATTGACATACCATCCGGATTAATAAAGATCAAACTAGGCATATTACTCTTATCAATGAGATTGCAAATAGCACAATCACTGCATTCATCGTTATATGTTTTAGGACATTCTAACATCTTTACTATTTTTTTTATTTTATTTCTTGTATTTTCGATATTATTTGTTTCAATTAAATAAGCGTGAGATAGCTTGTTCTCACGAATTTTATCTTGAATCACTTTAATTATATCTACTGCCATGTTATCTCCTTAATATATTATCATTTTGACTGCTATCAATCCTATCAATCCGGGTATACCAAGAAAGGAAGTAGTTATTATAGAAAAGTAGTTAATTGGTATGATCATGTTTAATGAAGATCCTATAACATTAAAGCTATATAATAAGCAAAAAGAGAAAACTAATCTTTTTAATATTTTCAAAATCACCTTAAACATAATATCACCTCTACTAATAGGTATGATATTTAAACTCTTTTTATTCTGATATTTTTTTTCGATCTGCCAACGCTCTGTCTAACGTCATAAAATCTAGATAGTCAATATCAGCTCCAATTGGAATGCCATAAGATAATCTAGAAATATTCACATCTTTATCTTCGAATATTTTCTTAATATAAAGCGTCGTAGTTTCGCCTTCAATACTAGATTTTAACGCGATTATCAATTCGGGATTTTCCAAATTTTTAACTCTTTTTACCAGTGAAGAAATATTGATATCATCAGGAGTAATGTCATCTAAAGGAGAAATCAATCCTCCTAGAACATGATAAACGCCCTTATAGTTTCCAGCTTTTTCAAAAGCAGCAATACTTTTATAATCTTCAATTACACAAATTAGATTTTTATCTCTATCATCATCTTTACAAATTGAACATATGCTATCTAATGATAAGTTACCGCAAATTTCACATCTCTTTAACTGCTTAACTTTAACAATATTTTGAATCATGTTTTCAATGTCATCGTCATTAATATCTAATGTTGCAAGTGCTAAACGTTCAGCGGTTTTTTCTCCGACACCTGGAAGAAGCGTATAAAACTTAATTAAAGATTCTACAGGTTCTGGATAAATCATTAAAATAGTCCTCCAAATTGACTTAAATTACCCATTATTTTTTCAGTAGCTTTATCGATTTGACTCATAGCATCATTTATAGCTATTTTCAACATATCTTCTAAAGCTTCCTTATCATCTTCGTCTAAGTTACCTTCTTTGATAATCTTAATGTCAATAAGTTTTTTTGTGCCATTAAATTTAACACTTACCCATTCGGATTTTCCTGTAAATTCGGTATTATCTAACTCACCTTTCTTTTTAGTAATATCTCTTTGCATTTTTTGGGCTTGAGCCATAATTGATTGCATATTCATTATTCATTCTCCTTTTCAATAATTATTTTATCTTTATCAAATATTTCTTGAGCAAGTTCCTCTATATTTGATGATTCAGTATCTTTTTTTTCTTTGGTTGATGAAGTCTTTTTCACTTCATCTTCTTTAATATATTCATATTTAAAGCCATTTTTTAAATTAGTTGCATATTCAGATCGTGATTTTTTCCATTCACTATCAGTTAACGCTATTAATTTCTGATTCAAATTTCTTTCTTTTGATAATTCATTTTCTAATTTTGTTAAATTTAAATTAAATAATTCACAAGTTCCTTTAGATGCAGTGGAAACAATTATAACCTCATCAGAGGCAGCTACTGGTACAACGTCAACAACAAGTGAAAGTACTTGAGAATTTTGGCTCATATTTGAAAATTTTACCCATTCTTGCTTTATATTTTCCAAAACACTTTTTTTAGGATTAACAAAACAGTTATTTATTCTTATTTTTTTGACTCTATCAAGTTCTTTGTCCTCAAAATTATTTCCCGGGAAATAATTTTGTTTACTACCAGTGTCTATTATTTTTTTTAACTCATTCTTAGTATCAGCTATTTCAAGTGTTTTATTGTACACGGATGTGAAATTACTGTTGCATAAACCTAAAATAGTCATTTCAAAAATAGTGTACGGATCTATATATACATTAACATGATTAAGCGTTTCATTTAATTCTATAACGCAATTTTTAAATTTTGTAAAATTATCATAATCTTTATTTTCTAGATAATCAATTGCTTCTTTTTTTAGTTTTTCTATTAATTGTTTTATTAATGATTTGTAATTTATCCCCATTTGTTTAAATTGATTAACAAGATCAACAATTTCATTTATATTGTCATTTTTAAAAAAAGATATTAAATTTTCTATTAAATATACTGGTACTATTCCGTATATTTTTTCTATACATTCCATATTTACAACGCTATTTTCTTGTTGAACTTGATCCAATATACTAAGAGCATCTCTCATTCCACCATCGGACAATTTTGCTATTTCTTCTAGTGCATTTTCTTCTGCGTTAATATTTTCTTTTTGACAAACATATTTCAATCGTTCAACTAAAGCTTTAACACTAATTCTTTTAAAATCAAATCTTTGACATCTTGATAATATTGTAACTGGAACGCTTTCAACATTTGTAGTTGCTAATATAAAAATCACATTTGCTGGTGGTTCTTCTAATGTAAGAAGCAATGCATTAAATGCATTAGTTGTTAACATATGAACTTCATCAATAATATATATTTTATATTTTGAATATGTCGGAGCAACTTTAACATTATCTATAATTTCTCTTATTTCATCGACACCATTATTTGAGGCAGCATCTAACTCAATGATATCAGGATTATTATTAAAATTTTTACAATTCTCACATTCATTGCATGGCCCTGAATCCTTTAAATTTTGACAATTAACAGCCTTAGCAAATACCTTAGCTGTTGTTGTTTTTCCAGTTCCTCTTGGCCCCGAAAATAAATATGCATGAGAAGTTTTTTTACTCTTTAGTGAGTTTTTTAATATAGTTATAATATAATCTTGATCAATTATATCGTCAAAATTATTTGGCCTATATTTTCTGTATAGCACTTTATATTCCATGATGTTTCCTCCTCTATGATTATACCATAATAATTACTTTTTTCTTAATGTTTTAAAAAAGTTTTTTAATATTTTTTTGTACCTATCATCAGTATCTAATTCTACGTAGCTTACCGTATCTTCTTGAACATCAAACTTTGTTTTTTGAAGATAATATACCTCTTTTATCCTCGATTGAGTTATTATAGTCTTACACATTTTACATGGTTCGAGTGTTACATAAAGAACACAATCATCCAATCTCCAGTCTTTTAACTTTTTTTGAGCTTTATTTATTGCTATAATTTCCGCATGGCCCAAGATATTGTGGCTTTTTTGTCGTTTATTATAGCTTTTAGAAATAATTTTACCATTCTTAATAACAATAGCAGAAACAGGCACTTCTTTCTTTTTTACGCTTTTATTGCTTAACTTTATTAATTCATTAACAATTTTTTCTTTATTCATTTTTATCTCCATCAAAAAAGTGCACACAGATATTGACCGATGTGGCTGCTATATTCCTATCCTGACCAATTTACAGTGTATCTGTTGCACGATTAAATATTATCATATTATTGTTATTTTATCAATTTTATTCAATGTTCCACGTGGAACATTATAAAAATTATTTCCCGGGAAATAAAAAAAGTATATGTTCCACGTGGAACATATACAATAAAATTAATTTTCAGTATTAATGTTAGTCGTTTCTTCAGTATTAACTGATGAGCTATCTTCCTCAACACAATCAACTAAACTAATTGTTGAAACAGTGCTATTATCTTTTAAGTTGATTAATTTAACTCCTTGTGTTGCCCTACCTAATGTATTAATTTGATCAAGCTTTGTTCTAATAGTTATTCCAGAAGAACTCATTATCAATAAGTCTTTATTCTCTTCAATAACCTTTATTGAAGCAATTGTACCGTTTTTCTCGGTAATATTTAAACCTTTAACGCCCTTACTTCCACGTTTAGTTAATCTAAATTCAGAAACTTTGGTTTGCTTACCATAACCATTTACAGTAACCATTATTATCTTATCTTCATCTGAAACAATTTCGGCACAAACACAATTATCTTCACCTAAATCGATACCTTTTACTCCGCTTGCAGTTCTACCCATTTGACGAATATCATTCTCGTTGAATTTAACCAATTTTCCACTTGTGCTGCCTAATAATACTAAATCATCTCCAGATGTCTTTTTTACGGCTATTAATTCATCTGAACTACGTAGTGAAATACTCATTTTACCATTAGTTCGAATATTGCTAAATTCATTCAATAAGGTTCTCTTAACGATTCCCTTTTTAGTTGCAAATAGTAAGTATTTAGAATCATCGTCTTTAGAAACACTAATAATTGAAGTGATCTTTTCGTCTTTCTCTAATTGTAAAAGATTTACTATTGGTAATCCTTTTGATTGCCTACTGAATTCAGGTATTTCATAACCTTTTGTTCTATAAACCTTACCTTTATTACTGAAGAACAATACATAATCATGCGTTGATAAAGAAACTACTTGATCAACAATATCCTCATCATTAGTAGACATACCTTTAATACCAACGCCGCCCCTTCGTTGCGCTTTAAAAGCATCTGGAAGCGTTCTCTTAATATAACCACCTTTAGTTAAGGCAATTAATACGTTTTCTTCAGGAATTAAGGACTCATCTTCAATGTAATCAATAGCAGTCATATCAATCTTTGTACGTCTATCATCGCCATATTTGTTTTTTATTTCTAACATTTCATCCTTAATTATGCCTAGGACTTTATTATTATCAGCTAAAATTCCTCTTAAACGTTCAATTTCAATTCTTAAAGTTGATAATTCTTCTTCGATTTTTTCACGTTCTAGACCAGTTAAACGACGCAACTTCATTTCTAATATGTTATCAGTTTGCGCCTCAGTTAAGCCAAATCTTTCCATTAATTTTGATTTTGCTTCACCATCAGCCTTTGATTCTTTAATGATCTTGATAACTTCATCAAGATTGTCAAATACTATTTTATAGCCCTCTAAAATATGAACTCTCTTTTCAGCTTTATCTAAATCAAATTGTGTTCTTCTAATGATAACTTCTTGTTGATAATCAACATATTTACTAATTATATCTTTTAAGTTTAAGGTTCTTGGTACACCTTTATCAAGCATTAAGAATATAATTCCAAATGTAGATTGAAATGCAGTATGTTTATATAAGTTATTTAAAACTACTTGAGGATTGGCATCTTTCTTTAATGTAATAGTTATTTTAACGCCATCCTTTAAATCAATGTGGTAGTCCGTTATGCCATCTAATATTTTATTGTGAACGAGTTCTGCCACTTTACTTTTCAAGTCATGTGTATTAACACCATATGGAACTTCATCAATAACAATGTAATGACGGCCATTTTTTTCTTCAATTGTTGCCTTACTTCTTATAGTTATTACACCACGACCAGTTTCATATGCTTTCTTTATTCCAGAATTACCAAGTATAATTGCTCCAGTTGGAAAATCTGGACCTTTAATAAACTGCATTAATCCTTCAACAGTGATATCAGGATTATCAATATATGCAATACATCCATCAATAACCTCACTTAAATTATGAGGCGGTATATTAGTTGCCATACCGACAGCAATACCCATAGTTCCATTTACTAAAACATTAGGAAATCTAGATGGTAAAACTTCTGGTTCCTTCGTTGTATCGTCATAATTTGGTATAAAATTTACTGTGTTTTTATTTATATCTCTCAATAATTCCATCGATATTTTTGCTAATTTTGACTCAGTATAACGATAAGCTGCTGGTGCCGGGTACTCAATATTACCAAAGTTACCATGTCCGTCTACTAATAGATAACGATAATTAAAATCTTGAGCCATTCTTACCATAGCTTCATAAATTGATG
>OIYS01000117.1_pt1 | contig 58509 bp, 34 predicted proteins | sample 1588271 | NCBI WGS metagenome assembly OIYS01 (sample SAMN03283286) | human gut metagenome | biome: human-associated habitat; material: feces | host: Homo sapiens | place: Peru | collected 2012 | reverse complement strand
AGAAAAAGCGGATAATCATTTCTTCGGAGAAATCCGATAGGATTTCATCAGCTTTATCTGTGTTTGTGCCGAATAAAAACTCAAATCACACTTTTATCCGTTTTTTCGGTCTGCGCTTTTTTAGCCTCACCGAGATGGCGTCGATGGGAGGTCACTATGGGCAGTATAACAGTGGGAAAATATGCGGGCTTCTGCTTCGGCGTAAAGCGCGCGGTAGACAAGGTGAATTCGCTCACAAGCGGCTCAGACGGCGAAACGCGCTTTTATACGACGGGCGAGCTCATACACAACCCGAGCATCATAGCGGAGCTGCGCCGAAAGGGCGTTGAACCCGCGAGTGAGGATGAGCTGCGCGAAATATGCGCGGGCAAGTCCGACGGAGTCAGGCGCACGGTGGTCATCAGGGCACACGGCGTTCCGCGTGGGCTGAGCGACCTGCTTACCGCCCGTGCGATGTGCGATCCACTGTTCACGGTTGAGGACTGTACATGTCCGTATGTTAAAAAGATACACCGAATTGTAGACGAAAACACATCGCCTGATACACTTACGGCGATACTTGGAGACGAGGGGCATCCCGAGGTCAGGGGCATATGCAGCTATGTGAAGGGCGAATATGCGGTCGGTGAGACGGCTGAGGAACTTTGGGACAAAATTCGACTGTGCAAAATTGACAACAGGAAGATAATTCTTGTGTCTCAAACGACACAAAAAATTTCCGAATGGAGAAAATGCCAAAAACTTTTTGAAAAGGTATGTACAAAGCCGATTATTTTTGATACAATATGCTCTGTTACCGAAACAAGGCAAAATGAAGCTGTTTTAATGTCACGGAACGTTGATATGATGATAGTAATCGGAGGAAGGAACAGCTCTAATACTAACAAGTTGTATCTCACCGCAAAGCGCAATCTCGCCGAAACGTATCTTGCAGAAAACACGACTGAATTACCACTTGATCGGTTGCGGCCCCATATGAAAGTGGGGATAACCGCCGGGGCTTCCACTCCGAGCGGGATTATTGAGGAGGTAAAACACATAATGGAAAATCTTATTGACACTGTCTCTGCGGGGGAAGATTTTGAGGGAATGCTCGAGCAGTCTCTCAAGACTATATCCACGGGTGAAACTATAAAGGGAACGATTACCGGTATTTCATCGGGCGAGATCCATGTTGATCTCGGCGCTAAGGTTACGGGTATCATCCCGGCTACCGAGCTCGGTGAGACCACCGCTGCCGAAATCGCAGAGAAGTATCATGTAGGTGACGAGATCGAAGCTATCGTTGTTAAGTACAGCGATGTTGACGGTATCGCTACTCTTTCGAGAAAGAAGATCGAGAGCATTGTCAGCTGGAGAAAGATCGTTGCCGCATATGAGGCTCAGGAGATTCTCGAGGGTAAGATCGAGGCTGCCGTTAAGGGCGGTGTTCTTATCGATCTCTTCGGTCTGCGCGTATTCATCCCCGCATCTCACACAGGTGTACCGAAGGACGGAGATATATCTGCTCTCGTCGGCACAGTTCAGCGCGTAAAGATTATCGAGATAAACGAGTCTCGCCGCCGCGCTGTCGCTTCTATCCGTGTCGTTGCACGCGAGGAGCGCAAGAAGCTCGAGGCAGAGTTCTGGCAGAATATCGAAGAGGGCAAGGTTTATACCGGTAAGGTTAAGTCGCTTACCAGCTACGGTGCATTTGTAGATCTCGGCGGAATCGACGGCATGGTACATAGCTCTGAGCTCTCTTGGACGAGAATCGCTCATCCCTCTGACGTTGTATCCGTCGGTCAGGAGATCACTGTTTTCGTCAAGTCCTTCGATAAGGACGCAAGACGTATCTCTCTCGGCTACAAGACCGAGGAGACCAATCCTTGGAATGTATTCATGTCTACCTACACCATCGGCGATGTCGCTAAGGTAAAGGTAGTCAGTCTGTTGCCCTTCGGTGCTTTTGCGGAGCTCGTTCCCGGTGTCGACGGACTTATCCACATCTCTCAGCTTTCGACCGAGAAGGTCGCATCTCCCGCAGACGTTCTTCACGTCGGAGATGAGGTTGATGTCAAGATTGTTGATATCGACTACGAGAACCACAAGATCAGCCTTTCCATCCGCGCTTTGCTTGATCCCGAGTCGGATGATGCTGATTACGATAATATCGGAGATGCCGAGTAATCGGAGCTTCTCTTTAGGCGGTGCACTTCGGTGCACCGCTTCTTTTTTTGTTTCGGTCTGATTTGTTTTTATCGGCATGTGATGCCGCATCGCATACCGTATCGTATGCCGAATTGTGTGCCGCGCTGCCGTTTGATTTTGCCCGCTGCCTCCGTAGCTTTCGCGATGAATTGCGGCTCTTTTATTTTCACCGCCTGCTCTGCCCGTAGTTTGCACATTTCACTGCGGCTTTTGCTCCGTTGCCCCGCCTCATCCGCAGCTTTTGTTACATGTTTTTGAATATTTGAATTTGTGCTTGACAGAATGAAGATCGTATGGTATACTCCTATACGGTTAGCGGCGGCTAACCGAAATTTGTAACGCGATGTTAGCATATGCTAACTCAAAAACCACTGCAAGTGCTGCGATGATTTCACATGTGTCAATTACTTAGCATGCACTGCAGTGATTCCGTGTGCGCTGCGGTAATGCCGCGGGCGTTATAAATAACAGATATTAGCGAAACGAGGTGACGGTATGTCGGAAGAGATGATTCTTAGGCATTGCGCTCCGACGCTCGCGGGACTCAAAACGGGAAACATCGTCACCTGTGAGTACGGGAGCGCATCCGAGCTTTACGACAGCATGCGTGAGTGGAACCGCGTGCTCGGCAGAAAGCATCTGCGTATGCTTCCGCTCAGCTATCACGGCGGAAAGGCGATTGTATACATATACCGACCGTCGGCACTTCGACGCGACCTTGACGCAGTGGCGGCGCGCGACCTGCTCGATGAGCTCGGCTATCCGCATTCGTCGCCCGAGCGATGCATATCGGAGCTGTCGGGGCGGCTACGCAGACGCGAGGCATTCCCGCATGAGATAGGCTTGTTCATAGGCTATCCGCCTGAGGATGTCCGCGGATTTATCGAAAACCGCGCGGGCGGCTGTAATTGCGTCGGCTGTTGGAAGGTTTACGGCGATTCGGCAGCAGCGGAGCGGTCGTTTCGCAAATTCAGAAAGTGCACCGATGTATATATGCGGCTGCACCAAAAGGGAAGATCGGTCGAGCAGCTTACGGTTGCCGATTGATTATATATAAACTATTACACGTACGAAAGGAATTGATTTAAAATGAGTAAGGTTGCAGTTGTTTATTGGAGCGGTACAGGCAATACACAGTCGATGGCTGACGCCGTCGTAGCGGGTATCACCGGCAAGGGCGGCGAGGCTGATCTGCTTACCGCATCGGAGTTTGACGCAAGCCTCGTTGATAGTTTTGATGCTATCGCTTTCGGCTGCCCGTCGATGGGTTCCGAGCAGCTCGAGGAGAGCGAGTTCGAGCCTATGTTCGAGAGCTGCGAGAGCAAGCTGTCGGGCAAGAAGATTGCACTTTTCGGCTCTTACGGCTGGGGAGACGGCGAGTGGATGCGTAACTGGGAGGAGCGTTGCGTAGGCGACGGCGCGCTCATGGCTTGCGAGCCTGTTATCTGCAATGACGCGCCCGAAGGCGACACCGTAGTAGAGCTTAACGCTCTCGGAGCAGCTCTCGCCTAACGGTGAGGCTAAAAAAAGCGCAGACGAAAAAGCGCTCGGGGAGGCTAAAAAAGCGCAGACCGAAAAAGCGAAAACAAGCTATGATAATTGATTTTTAGTATACCCCATATTGTTGATAAGGGGTCGGAATCCTGACGGATTCCTGCTTGAAATTTAATGTTTTCGCTTTTTCTGCGCCCGATTTCGCCGCACGACGTACAGTTGTACGCCTTGCGCGACGAAATCGAACACTCCAAACGATTTTATCTGTCCCCGAGCCCCCGTTAGCCCAAAACAGCACAGGACTATAAGGTCACGGGGATGCGAAAAGTGCGGAGCAAAAAAACTCGACGGCATTTGAATATAGCTTGAAATTAAGCAGATAATGTGAAAGAGAAAGCAGACATGTTTGTCTCCTTATTTTAACCGTTGCGCATACCGTCGGTCGGGGGGCGAAATACTGCACAAAAATAAAAAAATCATTTTTTTTTTAAAACTTATTGACAAACGTTTTGCGCTGTGGTATAATCTACATCGTCGCAGAGATAAAGCGGCGAAGGCACCAAGCCGATGGGAGCATAGCTCAGCTGGGAGAGCATCTGCCCTACAAGCAGAGGGTCATAGGTTCGAGCCCTATTGTTCCCACCATACGGCCCGGTAGTTCAGTTGGTTAGAACGCTAGCCTGTCACGCTAGAGGTCGTGGGTTCGAGTCCCATCCGGGTCGCCAATTGTGCCGGTTTGATTCTAAACCGGCACAATTTTTATCTAAGCATTTCGCATATGCCTCTGTAGCTCAGTCGGTAGAGCAGGGGACTGAAAATCCCCGTGTCGTTGGTTCGATTCCGACCGGAGGCACCACCGAAAGGCTTGGATTAAGGTAGACTTCGTTTACCTTATGCGGATTTAGCTCATTTGGTAGAGCGCGACCTTGCCAAGGTCGAGGTGGCGGGTTCGATCCCCGTAATCCGCTCCATCCAGAAGGGACTGCTAAAAACAAGTTTTTTAGCAGTCCCTTTTGCTTTTGGAGAATAAATTAATTTGTTCGGAGCCGCGCCCACAGAAAAAGCGAGAATTTTTTTATCTGCCTTTCCGATTCGGAGAGAGATAAAATAGTTTGACTGCAGATTTTTCAGTTCCCAACAGCCCCTCCGTCGCCCCCTTGCACAAGTGCAATTTTGCGGTCTTGCAAAGCAAGATCGCTGCCGTCGGCAGCAAAGCAAAACTTCATATTTAACCGCGCAGCGGTTAAATGAGGGAGGCATACACGTCCGTAACTTCTCTCACATTATCCGCCTAACTTTAAACTAATTTAAAGTACAGTTGAGCTTTTCCGTTTTGTGCTTTTTCGTATCCGGCGGAACCTTATAGGTCTGCGCTTTTTTAGCCTCGCCGAAGCGGTGGGAGATAAAAAAGATGCAGAAGCGTCGAAAATCGTCACGTCGCCGTACAATTGTACGGCAGAGGCGATTTTCGGCGGTAGAAAAAGCGGATAATCATTACCTTGGAGAAATCCGATAGGATTTCATCAGCTTTCCTTGAATTTGTGCCGAATAAAAGCCCAAAATTCACTCTTATCCGCTTTTTCGGTCTGCGCTTTTTTAGCCTCGCCGATCAGGGGTTGATCTTTATGACGGCAGAATAATCACCAATCTCGTAGATTCCATCCCCCGCCACCGTAATTTTAAGCGGCACCGACGAACTCCCCGTAACGCTCTTATCAAAGCTCAGCTCAAGCGTCGCCTTAACCGAATCGGACGTAAGCTCTGCGAGCGCTTCGGTCGGTCCGCGCAGCTTGACCTCGACCGACTCGGTCACAAGCTCATACGACAGTCCCCCGGGATTCTCGACGGTTATATTATCCACCGTCATAGTACGCAGCGATGTGCCGACGTGCTTTACGTTAATCGTCGCCGTCTCGGTGCCGTCGGTCATATACACCCCGTCGAGCAGCACTATTTTCTGCGTCATTGTGTCGCCGCTCAGGTGCTTTTCGTCAAGCGTTGCGATGGTAATCTCGTCGAGCGCGTCGAGCGTCGACGGCTCGCCCTTTACCGTAACCGAAGAGGGAGTTATCGTTATCACCGAATTTTTCGATGTGAGATAACCGTACTTTGTATCGACTGAGAGCGGCACCGTCTTTTCGGTATACAGCGCCACCGTGACCGTCACCTCGCTCGTCTGCAGCTTGACGTACGGATTTGTCACCGTCTCGCCCGACGAGTCGACAAGCGAGAGCTTAGACGACATCTTGACCGTTTTTTCTATCCTGCCGAGGTCGAGCTCCGCGAGCGCGTAGCTTATCGTCTCAACAACCGACTTCGGTCCCGTTACCGTGACCGTGCTCTCACTCGGTACACCCTCACCGAGCTCGTAGCCCTCCTCTATCATGTAATTCGTATATCTGACGTTGACGGGAACGGTCACCGAGGTGGAGATGTCAAGATATACCGAAACGTCGGTCAGGCTCTGCGAGACGACGCTTGTGCCGTCGGGCAGGTCGAGCGATATCGGCACGGTGTACTTGCCTGCCGACGTATAGTCGGAGATGTCGACGCTCGCCGTGACATCCGAGCTGCTGAGAGTTCGGATTATCGACTTGTTTCCCGAAAGAACGAGATCAAGGGTATTATTGTAGCCGCTGATGACCGAAAGCGTGCTCGACTGCTCGCCGCTCACCGCTATCGGAATGCCCTTAAGCGATATCTCACTGCGAACGGTATCGTTCTCTGCGGCGTACGCCCAAATGCCGAATGCGATAAGCACCGAGGCTACTCGCGCGAAAATACGGAAGCGCTTGCCGCCGTCTACGCTCTTTTCGCCCCGTGCGTTGCCGCGCCCGCGCCCGAATATGCTGCAAAAGCCCCCCGCCGAGGCTTTTTTGTCCGCGGTCTTTTTGTCCGCAGAGCCCTTATCTGCACCGCCTGTCGTCGTGCCCGCCGCGTTTCCGACGTTTCCGACGTTTTCCGCGTCTTCCGTATCTCCTGCGCCGGAAGCAGCGTTCCCGACCGCATTTTTCACTGCGCCAGCAGTGCATGCAGCTGTCTTTGCCGCTGTACCCTCTGAGGCTTTTTCGGGCGCGGAGCTTACCGCCGCACCGCCCTGCTCGGTATCCGCGCCGAGCTTTGTCAAAGGAGTCTGCATGTTTTCGGTGTTCTTTTCCGATGCCATAACGGTCAGTTCTCCTTTCTTCTGCCACGCAGTTTTTCGATGACCGACTGCTTTACGCCGTGTGCGCCGAGCAGCTCCGCGAGCATACCCTTCAAGGTCATTTCGTCGAGATTGCGATACAGCTTTCCTTCGAGCGCAAGCGATATAACACCCGTCTCTTCGGAGACGACCACCACGGCTGCGTCGCTGTTTTCGCTCATACCGATAGCTGCGCGGTGACGTGTGCCGAGGTCCTTTATGATGGTAGGATTGTTCGAGAGCGGGAGGAAGCAGCCTGCCGCATGCAGTCTGCCGTCGCTTACTATCAGCGCACCGTCATGGAGCGGTGCGGGCTCAAAGAAGATGTTGCGTATAAGAAATGTCGACGGTTGAGCGTCGATAATAACGCCCGTCGATGAGATATCGCCGAGCTTTGTGCTGCGCTCGAACACGATAAGCGCGCCCGTCTTGTTGCGCGACATGTCGGCTGCCGCCGATGCAACGGCTGCAATCGCCGCGCTTGCCCTATCCTCGCGCTCACCCGTGATGCCGATGAACGAGCGCAGCGCACCGCTTCCGCCCATCTTTTCGAGCGCGGAGCGCAGCTCGGGCTGAAAGAGTATCAGCAGCGCGATAAGACCGAGCTGCAGCACGTTCTGTAGTATAAACTGCGTTGCAACTAGCCCGAGCAGGTCACTGAGCAGCTGCAATGCGAACAGTATTACAACGCCGAAAACGAGCTTTCCCGCGCGGCGGTTGCGCAGAAAGTTAAAGGCATAGTAGATTATCACCGCTACAAGAAGGATATCAAAAACGTCAAGGACTCCTATCGACTTTACAAGGCTGATAAAATTACCGCCGAGTTCTTTAATAAAGTTGCCTATCGAGCTCATGCATCTGTCCCCTTCCCCAAAGCCGAAAGCCGCGCCGCGACCGTCGGATAACTATCATTTGTACGGGTCGCTGCAGCATGCGCGGACCCGCATACGAAAAATACAAACACTTTCGCACTGTATTCTTCTATTCATAATATACTATCACATCACGGGCGAAAATACAATTACTTTTAGCTCTTTTTTAGTAATTTTTTTGTTACGCCGTGTGCGGCAGATGGCAGAAAAATGTTTTATACTCTTATATCATTCTCAAATAAATTAATGATTTTCGAATTTTGCGACACCGCAAAATCATCTGCAATCTTTGTCCCGCTTTTCGTCTCACGAGTTACTATTCGGTTCTTGACATATCTCCGCGAAATCGCTCTGTAATCGGTATCATAATAAAAGACGCACGCCGAGCTTTGAGCAATCATTGCTCTATTTCGTTCAATGTATGCAGCCGCGCCTGCACGACCTACTCTGTCAGGGCAAATACTGTCATCAAATTCATCAAGATAAAACTGCAAAGTATAAACATCAGCCCTCGGATAATCCTTTCGGTACAATACTCTCAATATTTTCGGATACAACGACTTCAGTTCGGTTACCACTTCATAACACATATCGTTAAATTCCGAATGGTCACCGAATAAAAAGACACGTATTCCACTCTTTATCAGTTTTTCGGTAACAGAGTAAATCCGTAATTTCAACGTCTCCGTCTCGCCAACCCGTCTATGACCGATAAAGCAACATACTTCTTGTTTGTCATACATTATCTCACACCTCCCATATAGAGGCATTATAACATCTACAAACCAACATTTCAAGAAAATCAGCATCTGTATGCAAATATATTTTGCTTATGTATAGGTTACAATGTTATGGGGCGGTGATAATATGACTGAAAAAGATTTTTCACTGAGACTTGCAAAGCTGCGCGGGGAAAAGGGCGTTTCCGCGCGTGACATGAGTCTGTCGATGGGGCAAAACCCGGGTTATATCAACAATATCGAAAGCGGGAAATCCATGCCGTCGCTGTCGGGCATATTTTATATATGCGAATACCTCGGAATAACTCCGACGGAGCTTTTTGACACAGACTCGCCCGACCCGTCAAAGGCGCGCGAGCTGTACACTATCGCTAAAGAGCTCAGCAGCGAGCAGATAGATAATCTGATAGCTCTTGCAAAGGGCTTGAAGCGGTAAGCGAAGGCGTAACTTGACCGACCGCACGTCGCTCGATGCATTCGGGCAGCCGCGCTTGCGTCAACTTCATTCGGACAGCACTCAGAACAACAAAATAACAAAAAACCGTGTCCGTCACACCGTTCGGTATGTCGGACACGGTTTTTCTTTTCAGTTCACGCGCAGCGCAAAAGCGCCGCAATGCGGCATCACTCGGTGAAGCCGAGAATTCCCGACGGGAGCACCGCCTTTACCCACTCATGCGCGATGAGTCCGTGACCCGCCTCGGTAGGATGAATACCGTCCCAGATCCAATAGGACGCCTCGCGGAGCTTTGCAGCCTCGTCGAACGGGCGGAGCAGCGGGACGTATACGGCATCGTAGTCCTCCGCGATGCTGTGCATTATCTCGATCTCCTGCTCTATCATGGTACGGCGCGCCTTATACTCCTCAGCGGGGAGGGTGACGGGCGCGATAAACGGCTCGCACATTATGAGCTTGATATCGGGATTGCGCTCGCGCAGGTCGTCAAACATGTCGCGGTAGGTCTCGTCAAACTCCTCCATATGGTCGGGGTCATCCTTCCACAGATAGTAGTCGTTGCAGCCCGCAAGGATGCTGAACACATCGGGATTTTCGGGATACACATCCTCCTCTGCGCGGTCATAGATAAGCTCGAGATTATCGCCCGAGCACGCGCGGTTTACAAAGCGCAGATGCTTATCGGCATACTTATAACCGAAGGTAGAGGCGATGGTATAGATAAAGGTATGACCTATTTGATGGTTGAGGTCATTGCGCGCGAGCGGGTCCTTATATCTTGCGCCGTCGGAGATGGAATCTCCCTGAAAAAGTATCGTAGTCTCTTTGTTTTCCATTATAATTCATCCCCCTGCGGGGTCCCCTTATGCTTGAATAATTGCTGCGGAATCAGTCGGCGATGATATACTCGATGGCTCTTCCGCGGTCATTCATGTCGATGGCATCCATCATCCACTCGTTGAGCTGAGCCTTTGAGTAGGAAAGCTGATTTGCCTGATACATGGTATAGAGCATGCGAGCGATATAGAGCTTATTCTTTGCAAGCGCCTCGGGATGTGCATGGAGCTTCTCCCACATGCGGTAGAGACGGCGTGCAAAGTCGAGATCATAGCTGCCGTCCTCGCGCTTGAGCGGAAGCAGGTCACGCGGCAGAGTGCGGACGTTCCAGCATCTGCCGTCAAGAGCGCGCTCGGTAACGGCGTCCATATACTCGCGTACGCCGCAGGCGGCGGAAACGCCGTAGATATTGATGAGCGCGGCGCGCTTAAGTTCCTCGTATTTCTCATCGCTCATATCGGGATCGGCGAGCAGACGGTCGAGAATAGCCTTACGGTAGGAGCCGAACTCGAGCTCGGACTGCATCTCGTCGAACTGCATGAACACACCGTCAACACCTATCTGCTTGTAGTATGCGATGTTCTTGCGTGCGATATCGAGATTCGGGAAAAGCGACGGGAAGTAGAAATAGTCGGTTGTAAAGTCGAGTACCCATACGCTGCCGCACTTATCCTTCCAGTCGGCGAGCTTCTTGGCAAACTCGGCATTCTTCTCGCAGGAATCGGGCGATACTGGATGCGACGAGCAGAGCAGCTTATCGGTGACGATAACACGAACGTTATCTCCGAGCGGCTTCTTCGGCGGGTCAAGCGTGATACCCGTAGCAACGATGGTAAGATATGCGTCGGGCTCTATCTTTGCAAGATGCTCCGCAGCATCACGAACAAGGTGGAAGTATGCGCCCGCGGGAGTTCCCTCCTCCTCTGCAACCGACGTGCAGGACGGGCAATGGCAGAAGCCGTATGCATGCTCGCCCGTCTCCTCCGCGCGATGGCGGCAGGGCTCGCACTTGCACTCACCCGTTGTATTCCAAACAAGGCGCTTGGTAGCTACCGCGCGCGCAAGCAGAGTCTTATAGGTCTCGGTCCAGAGCAGGCAGGAAACGATATTTTCGGGGAAGAGATAGCAGTTATGAGCGAGCATTTCCTCGTAGTAGGTGTTGCCCGCGACCTTTACCTTGAAAGCGCCCGTGTCGGCTACCTCGGGGATGGGCTGCGGTGCGGGAGAGCCCGCAAATTCATAGGACAGCTCCTCGGGCAGAAGGATGGTATCCTTCTTTTCGGGCTCTGCACCGGTATGAGCATCATAGCCGAGAACGGCGCTCGAGAAATAGCCTACGGCGTTCCACAGACCTACCGCGTCGCCCGCCTCGATACGGACGCTGCCGTTCTTTACGCTGACAGAAAATGCGTCGCCCGAAAGCGCAAGCTCAGGCTTGGTCCCGTCGCCTGTTACGGCGATAACGAAGGTCTGCTCGCCCTCTCCGACCTCGGCAGGCGATACGATGGGGGTCTCAGCGCCCGACATGACGCGAATGACCTCGGCAAGTGCCGTAGCAGCCTCAAAGGCGTTGCTCGGATTTCTCTGATCTCCTGTTGTTACGACAAAGCGCAGGAGAGGCTTCTTCTCGTTTACCAGATAGTGCTCCATTAGTTTCATCCTTTCGCACACGCCGCCCGCTCAGAGCTGCGGGTGTGTACTTGATTGTCCGCGCCTTACCGCCGCGGTGATTTGCGCCGCCCGCCTCCTGCCGCTGCAATGCGGCAGCCCGTTCGGGGTGCGGCTGAAAAAACTCCCGAGCTGCGTCGGTATGTTTTCGCAGATGCTCCGATATCGAAAAGAATCGGAAAACCTGCGAAAGCATTCAGCACACGGGCGGCGCGCAGCCGCCGTACCGACATCGCGCACGGCGATATCGTCCGAGTCCCGCAGGAGCCCGCGTGTGCTGAGAGCTTTGATTATTGTGTCATCGGTCTATGCAGCCGTATCACGCGGCAGCTGACCGAAAGTGTTTAACGGTGTCTTAGTTTTGTCTTGAAGCAAAAGCATCAAGCATTGCGTTAAGACCTTCCTGTGCGCTGTCAACGGTAGAAGCAAGGCTTGAAGCAAGCGTGAAGGACGAGCCCTGTCTCATCTCGAAGCATGCGCCGAGACCGTTGTTCCAGCCGCCGATTCCTGCCCAGTCAAAGGAGATGGTATCGCTTATCATGGTCAGAACCTTTCTCGACTCCTGGTCACGGGTGAGCTTAGAGCCGAAAAGGATGGTGTGAAGGCTGTCGTCGAGAGTGTCGACCGAGTAGCCGCTCATAACCTCAAGGCATGCAGCAGCCATATCGGGATCCTGGCAGTTCTTAGGAAGAACATACGAGGTGAAGAATGCAGTGTTAACGGTAGATGTATACTCAGCCTGATCGGTGTTGTACTTAGGCTCGGGAAGGATGCCGTACTCATCGTTCATGTTACGAAGCTTGAAGGGGTGAGTAAGGTTGGTCATACCGAAAGCGAGCTGACCCTGCTCAAACAGGTCCTCATAAGAGGTGGTTCCGTTTACGCCCTGGTTGTAGAGGCACTCGGAGTTGGTTACCTTGTCGAACCAGTCCTTGCACTTCTGAATGGTGATCTCGTTGTTGCAAACGATCTCCGGATAACCGTCGTCGGTCATCTTAGCGAGACCGCCGTCAAAGCCCGAAAGAGCGAAGGAAACGCCGCTGCCGTAGGTACCGATACCCCAGTTATCGTTCTCGTCGAACTCATGGTCACCGTTTACGTCTACGGTAAGCTTCTTGATATCCTCAACGAGGGTATCAAGCGTCCATGTGCCGTCGAATACAGCGTCGTAGGGGATTGCTACGTCATACTTCTCAAGCAGATCCTTGTTGAAGATGTAGCAGTTGTTGGAGCAGTCGTCCCAGATGTTGAGCGCACCTGCAACAGCGTACAGATCCTCGTTGTAGAGTGTACACTCCTTGATGAACTTCTGGTTCCACCAGCTGTGCTCGGGGTCGAAGGTAGATGTGTTGTTAAAGTTCATGGTAGCACCGCTCTGTGCTGCGGTAAGCGCATTTGCGAGCGAAAGGAACGCTACGTCGTAATCGTCGACACCTGCTGCGGTATCCTGAATAAGGCGTTCATAAATCTTGTCTGAGCCGCCGCCCCATACGGGCGTGATCTCTATGCCGAGAAGCTTCTGAGTCTGGTCGTTACGCTCGTAAATAGCCTTCTGAAGAACGTCTGAACCGGCGTCCTCAAACCACACCTCGTTAGCGGTATCGCTGATAAAGGTGTACCACTGCTGACCTGCCTCGAGGGCAAGGATACGGAACTTCTGACCGGTGTAGTCGAGGCTGCCGTACAGATCCTTGACCTGTTCAACGGTACTTGTGCTGTCGCTTGCGGTAGTCGTCGCTGTCGTCTCGTTACCCTTACTACTGTCATCTCCGCAGGAAGCGAGGCATGCAGTAACTGCGAGTCCCGCCATGGCGAGTGACGCAAGTCTGATAAATTTCTTCATCTTTTCCTCCTGGTAGTTTTCGGTACGCCGCGTCGGCGGCGTACCGGATTGATATATATAATTTCTCCGTTTAGGGGGAAATTTTCGATATTCATGCGCCCGAACGATTGGCAAAGCCGTCTATCATTTCGTCGAGTCGCACCTGAGCCGCCTCTCTCTCCGCCTCGAGACGCGAAGCGAGCGTAAAAGGCCAGCCTGCCTTGAGATCGTAAATAGAGACGAGGTTACCTCTCCAGCTGCCGACATATGCCCAGTCGAATGAGATGGTGCTCTGCAATATTTTCAGCACTTGTCTCGACTCGTTGTCGCGGGTAAGCTTTGATGCAAAAAGAATTTCGTGCAGATTATAATCGAGCGTGTCGACCGAATATCCACTCATGGTCTCAAGCACTGCAAGAGCAAAATCAGGATCGGTACAGCTCTTCGGTACGGCATAGCAGGTATAAAAGTTACTGTTGTTCAGACCTGTGTAGTCCTGCTGGTCGGTATTATACTTGGCGAGCGGGAGAATGCCGTATTCGTCCTCCATGTTGCGCAGTCCGAACAGAATCGTGAGATTTGCCATCATCATCGCCGACTGTCCGTCGATAAACATTTCGCTGTACGCCTTCTGACCCTCAATGCCCTGCTGATACAGCGCATCGCTGTTCATAACGGTGTTGAAATACGCCTGAACCTTGGTGATATGGTCCTCTGTCGTGCAGATCATTTCGGGAACACCGTCATCATTCATCCGCGTTATGCCGGTATCAAGACCGTACATTCCGCTGTACAGGATTATTCCCAATCCGCTCGCGCCCCAATTGTCCGAGTCGTCCATCTCCTGATCGCCGTTGACATCCGCCGTGCACTGCTTCATCAGCGCACGCTGATTGTCTATCGTCCAACTGCCGTCAAAGACCATCTGATACGGGTCGTCGCAGCCGTGGCGCTCTATGTAGTCCTTATTGAATATCAACGCCTCTATCGAGCAGTCGTCCCATATGTTTATTGCACCCGCGATAACGTATAGGTCGGTGCCGAAAAGGGTGATATTTTTAACGAATTTTTCGTTCCACCAGCTGTGTGAGCTGTCAAAGGACTCGTAATCATTAAGATTGGTGAGCGAGCCGTTAGATGCAGATATCATCTGCTCGACGAGCGAAGCAAACGAAACATCGAAATCATCGATGTTCGTCAGCGCCGCAGCATCGACCTTCTCGCGTACCTCCTGCGACGAATCGCACCATACGGGGGTTATCTCGACACCAAGCAGCTGCTCGGTCTTGTGATTGCGCTCGTATATCGACTTTTGAAGCACATCCGAGCCCGCGTCCTCAAACCATACCTCGTTTGCATCAGGTCCGATAAGGTTGTACCATTGCGACCCTGCGCCCACCGCAAGGATGCGGAATTTGCGCCCGCCGTAGTCACGCGCACCATAGAGCTGTCGGACAAGCTCGTCCGCGCTTTCATCGACCGTCGGTATATCCGATGATGTAGCTGTCTGTCCTTCGCCGTCCGTCTGCTCTGCGCAGGAGGCGAGTGTCATACACACGGTAAAGGCGGCAAGGATAAGTGATAAGAGTTTTGTTTTCATTATTATATTCTCCCGTTCTAACCGTTAATCGTACCGTCGCGGGGCAGCGCCAGCCAACCCGACATTACACTACGTCATATTTATAGTATCACTTAGATTTATAATTTTCTATAACTTTTATGGAACAATAATATAACAATTTTCACTCTTTTATGCTGACGACGCACGAAAGTCGGCGCAGTCGTCGGTTATATTCCCCCGCGCAGTGCCGCTTGCAAACCGATGCGGGAGCGCTGAAAAGGAGGAGAGCGGCGGAAGAGCGCAGCGGAAAGCGGTTTCGCGGTTTATTTCACATGTCATTTCACATGACGGAGCAGCCGCATCGCCGGCGTAATGCCGAGGAATGCCCCCGACGGGCAGTAATTTCCGCCGTATAATAAATATGATGGAAAAATGTTCGCGGTTTTCTTGACAACACGGTTAAGTCATGGTATAATTCGACGGTATCAATCCGACACACAGCGGTTGTCACGCCGGCACCGCCTCTTTGAAAATGCTGACTTCTTCAGCGCCGGTACCCTGCCCCAACGGAGGTTTATCCGATGAAGGAAAAGGAATCACTCGGACTCACGGAGTGCGAAAGCACTCTCGTTATAAAGTATAACCGCCCCGCACTTGACCTATCCGACGGTCTCACCGTCGGAAACGGAAGGCTATCCGCAAATATTTGCGGCACCGAGCGCGGCATCGAGCGTATAATGCTCTGCGGCGGACGGCTGTATACCGCCGTTTGCGCCGAGCACGGCATCACAGACCCGACCGATGCACTCGGGCTGTATCTGCGAGCGCATGCACTGCTCGGACAGAGCGGCGCATCTGCGGCGGAGCACGGCAAAGCAGCGGACGGCAATAAGAAAGCGGGCAGCGCCGTCGAAAACGCTCCCGCCGAAAACACTTTTACCGAAAACATCTCTGCCGAAAACGCCGTCATTGCGGAAGCGCCCGCCGAGAGCATGTTCATGTCTGCGGGAATTCTGACGCTGACCGAGCTCGACGCTTCGGGCTCACCGATATCGGGCGGCGACTATATTCGGAGACTCGACCTCCGCGACGGCACCGTCAAGGTCGGGCGGACGGTCAGCGGGCTCACCGTAAAGCGCGAATTCTTCGCGTCGCAGAGCGAGCCGCGATGCCTCTGCATCCGCCTGTCGGCATCAAAGCCGATAGCATGGCGTATTGAACTGTCCGACATCTATGCCGACCCCGAGGCTGACATCCGCGCGGATGCTGCCGCCGCAAGTCTGTCCGCAGTGGGCAGCTGCAGGAACGGCACACGCTTTGCAGAGCTGCTGCATATAGAATCGACCGACGGTCGCATCTCAGCGGAAGGCGGCGTTCTCACCGTCAGCGGCACAAAGACCGTAACGGCGTATTTCGGCATCGAAAGCGGCGCTGCGCCCGATGCATCACCCGCCGACGCGCGCCGCAACACGCATCCCGACGCGAACCCCAACGTGAACCCCGACGCGCCGATGCCTACCCTTCCCGTCGGAAGCTATGAGACGGCACTTGGCGAGCATAAAAGACCGTACGCCGAGCTTTTCGGTTCGTTCGACCTCAACATTTCGGTCCCTGCATCCGAGCGCACGGAGACCGAGCGTATGACGCTCGACGCGCTGCTCTCTGGCTACCGCGCGGGGCGCTACGGCACTATAGTGCCCGTGCTGTATCTCAACCTCGGCAGATATCTGCTCATATCGTCCGCGGGCGCGCTGCCGCTGCCGCCGCTCGGTATATGGAACGGCATTGCCGTGCCGCCCGCACTGCGGCATCGCCGCGGCAGAATGTGCGACGTTTCCGCTATGGCGGAGCTGCTCCTCTCCGAGCAGGGCGGCATGATATCGCTGTTGCCCTCACTGCCCGATGCATGGCACACGGGAAAAGCGAGCGGGTTTCGCTGCGCGGGCGGTCACACCGTCGATATCGAATGGAAGGACGGCACCGTTCGCCGCGTCACCGTAACGGCGGGCTCGGGAGGAGAACTGATTCTCCGTGTGCGGGGGCTGCGCACATGCAGCGCAACAAGCGCATCGCTCAGAGCAGATGTCACGATTTCGGGCGATACGGCGCGCATGAATCTAACGGCGGGCTCACGATACTTTTTGGAGCTCAGCTGCACGAAGGAATAAGCCGGATTGTCTTATGCGAGCATTCGCATCCACACTTCAAGCGGACATCGTCACGATTTTCAGCGGTCGCAGCATTTCGTCGGAGCATACATACATAAACGCCGCCGCGAATGCGCATCGCCGCAGCAAAGCACACATGACTGCCGCCCCGAATCGGTACAACCGCCGAACATAAAAAACATGACCGCCCCCGAGCAGCCGCTCGGGCGCTGCGACTCCGATACATTATCCGATTTTATCCGAAAAGGATTCGAAAGAAAGAGGAAAATACAATGAGACAGATTTCCATCTACGAAGCACCTATCGAAATCAACGGACTGCTGTCCGACTATCACAAGGGACATCTCTGGAAGATGCCCGAAGAGCTGTGGGGCAAGATCAGCGACTGGATCGACATGATGGGCATCCGCGCGACCGGCGGCAGAGTGCGCTTCCGCACCAATTCAAAGAAGCTGTATCTCCGCTCCACCCTGCAATCCTGCACCGCAGACACGAACTTTACCATCGTCGGCTCCGCCGCTTGCGACGTTATCCGCGGCAGAGGCGTGAGAAACGCGGAGTACATCGGTCTCGTCGTTCCTCCGACCTTCGGCTCGCTCGTCGGAGAACGCGCGATAGAGCTCCCCGGAACGATGGAGGACTACACCATCTACTTTCCCCGCAATGAGGCTATCGAGGATCTTGAGCTCGCTATCGACGACGATGCAGAGCTGCTTCCGCCTACACCCTACACCTACGAGACGCCCGTATTCTACTACGGCTCGTCGGTCACGGAGGGCTGCACCGCGACCCACCCCTCCTGCAACTTTGTTGCTTATACCGCGCGCTGGGTAGATGCCGACTTTGTCAACTTCGGTTTTTCGGGTTCCGCTTTCGGCGAGCCTGCAATGGCTGAATTCATCGCAAAGCAGAACATGTCGGTATTCGTCTACGACTACGACCACAACGCAGAGTGCGCAGACGATCTCCGCCGCACGCACGAGCCCTTCTTCCGCACCGTTCGCGAAGCGAACCCCGACCTACCTATCATCATGATGAGTAAGGCTGACCCGTGGCATCAGTACGAGGTACCCGAGCGCCGCGACATCATCCGCCGCACCTATCGCAACGCCATCGCAGACGGCGACAAGAACGTTTACTTCATCGACGGCAGCAAGACCTACGGCGAGGATGGAAGATTCGCCTGCACGAGCGACATGCTCCACCCGAACGATATCGGCTACCGCCTGATGTCCGAGCGTCTGTATCCCGTACTCCGCCATGCGCTCGAATCGCGCTACGGCAAGCGCGCGGACGTCTGACAGACGGATACCCGCCGCACGGATATAATCGAGCCACTCGATGAGATATCCGGGGACATAAAACATAACATAGCCTTAAATTTGCAAAGAATAAAGCCTTTACACCGTCTGCCGGACTGAGCAGAGGTGTAAAGGCTTTTCATTCTATTATTTGTTGTAGGTCGTCCGCGCTTCTTGCGGGTTTTCCACTTCTTGTGGATTATCTGTGCCTATTGTAAGTATCTATGCCTTCTGTCGGTTATCTATGCTTCTTTACCGCGATGAAGCATGCGGTAGAGAGAAGTGCCGCTGTCGCAACAACGATACCCGCATCACCGGTCTGTGCGGAGCCGCTGCCGGTTGCGCTGCCTCCGGTATTGCCCTTTGTGCCGTCGTTCTTGATAACGTTTCCGCTGTCATCGACGACCGTATCGGTCTTTGCGGTAGGCTCAGCACTCGAGAGCTTTGCTCTGATATTCGGTGAGCCGTCAACCGCGTTGCGTCCGTCGTTCATCAGCATGAAGTCCTCAAAGGTGCTTCCTTCCTGCTCGATGCCCTCGGAAAGCAGCGCCTGATTAATACCGTATTTCGCATCAGCAGGGCTGTCAACGCAGGTAATGCTGTACTTGAAGCTTCCGCCGTCCTTTAAAATCTTGCCTCGATAGTCGGCTGAAACGGGGATCTGCATCTCGACGATATATCCGTTGGAGGTCTGAGCGGTGCAGAAATAACCGTCCTCGGCATTCTTTTCATGCTCAAACCAGCTGTACAGGTCACACCATACAGACTCGTTGTAGTTTGCCTCTCTGAATACCGAAATGTATCTTCCCGCGCGGTCGGCAAGGATATGGAAGGTCATGCCCTTATACGAAAGATATACGAGGCATCCGTCCTGAAGCCAGGAACCGACCGAACCCGTATCTGCGCAGCTGTCGGCATAGTGAGCGTCATCGATTACGCCGTAGTCGTCGTCAACGACACGGACTGCGATATAGAGATTGTTATCGTCCCAGAGGAAATAAACGTTGGCTTTGCAGTCAAAGCCGTATGCGGTAGCCGACATGGACTCATCGGTGAACGCGAACTTGCCGTTGCCCCAGAAATTAGAGCTGTTTCTCTCGCCGTCGAAATCGTGCGTCGAGTAGTACGATTCGAGATACGCCGCATCAAGCTTACCGTCAATGACGGGGGTGTACTTGAGTATTGCGTCGTTCGTCGTCGACATCGCACCCGCGGGGACCGCCGCAAATGTGAGCGCAGCGATCAATGCAGCAATTGCTGCACAAAAGAACTTCTTCATGTGAATGTTGCCTCCTGTCCTGCCTGCCCGGTTTCTGCCGGGGAAAGCGGCGCGTTAGGTCTGCCCTCACGGCAATCCGCCCGCGCCGATATAAATATGCCGATAGCTGCTATCGGTTATTGACACAAGCTTCGCCGTCATATGTATGCCGTCAGCTAAGCAGCAAGCCGAAGTGACAGCGCCTCCGATCGCAGAGCCGAAAACCGGCTCTCGGTGTATAAGCAATACGCGGTACCGAACACTGTCTGCCGTGCAGCTCATAGCTTCAGGCACGGAGCACTGCCGAACATATTGCGTTAACCTTTCGGTCATATTATATATTAGTTCCCAGCCCGTGTCAAGAAGAGCCGAACGAAAAATTGCGGTTTTTATAAGATTTTTTTACCGCGCGGGCAATATCACAGTATGCGCCCCAAAGGCGTCTGAAAGTACAATGTTCGGCCGCCTATCGACGGTACGATAATGAATATGATACTATAGGGTGCGACATTGTAAAGAACAGAAACGGTTATATCGTAAAACAAAAAAACAAAAAGCCTTTACATCACCGCCTATCGGCGGGCGCGCTGATGTAAAGGTTTTTTATGATAATTAATTATCTATGCTTTTTGATTGCTACGAAGCAAGCAGCCGCAAGAAGGGTTGCAGCTCCGACAACAATTCCGGCATCACCGGTCTGAACGGAACCGTTTGCGCCTCCGCTTACAGTACCGCCGGTATTGCCCTTAGTACCGTCATTCTTAATAACGTTTCCGCTATCATCAATTACGGTATCACTCTTAGCAGTGGGCGTTGCGCTCGACAGCTTTGCCTTAATAGTAGGCGAACCGTCGATGTTATTACGACCTTCACTCATGACCATAAAGTCATCAAAGTTATAGCCTTCCTGCTCAATGCCTTCATTCAGAAGCCCCTGATCAAGTCCGTACACAGCATTAGCGGGACTGTCAATGCAGGTTACACTGTACTTGAAGCTGCCTTTGTCCTTAAGGATCTTTTCGCGGTAATCCGCGGAAATCGGCACCTGCATCTCTATGATATAACCGCCAGCGGTCTGAGACGTGCAGAAATAGCCGTCCTCGGCATTCTTCTGATGCTCGAACCAGCTGTACAGATCACACCACACAGCCTCACCGTAGTTAGCTTCACGATATACCGAAATAAATCTTCCGGCACGGTCAGCCTGAATACGGAACGTCATTCCCTTATAGGAAAGATTAATCATGCAGCCGTCCTGAAGCCAAGGTCCCCAAGAACCTGTGTCCTCACAGGCCATAGCATAATGTGCATCGTCGATAACACCGTAGTCGTCATCGGTCACACGGATAGCGATATAAAGGTTATTGTCATCCCAAAGGAAGTACGTAGTAGCCTTGCAATCGAAGCCGTATGCGGTGACAGCCTTGGTCTCATCGTCAAATGCATATTTGCCGCTTCCCCAGAAACTGTCGCTTGTTCTCTCTCCGTCAAAATTGTGCGTAGAGTAGTAAGACTCAAGATATGCCGCATCGAGCTTTCCGTCGATAACGGGCGTATACTTGAGAATAGCGTCATTTGTGGTAGACATTGCGCCGGCAGGAATTGCCGTAAGCGTAAGCGCTGCTGTTAATGCAGCTATCGCTGCGCAAAAAATCTTTTTCATAATTATTGTCCTATTGACTATTCTCGGGCGCATGCCCCGCACCGACAGGCACGGGGCTGCCCCCTGATTATAAGAAGAGAAACTATTTTCGCGCGAAATTACTTTCTCTTCTTGGTTGCTACGAAGCAAGCTGCTGCTGCAAGAGCTACTGCTGCAACTGCAACACCTGCATCAGCGGTCTTAGGAGAATCCTTCTTACCGTCGGTGCCTGCGGTGGTAGCAGGAGCGGGAGCTGCAGTAGTGGTAGGAGTAGGAGCTGCAGTAGTGGTTACGGGCTTGTCGGTAACGTTGACAGAACCTGCAACTACATTGAAGGGAACGGTCTGCTCATTCATGTTGGAAGCGTCGATACCGGTGATGGTAATCTCGTACTTGCCGTCAACGGTGGGATCGAGAATCTTGAACTGAAGATTTACGAATACATCGTTGTTATCGTTGTTGGAGAGGTTGCCGTCGGTCCATACGACAGTGTCGCCGTTGTTGGTAAGGATGCCGCCGAACTTATCGCCTGCGATAGCCTTCTCAAAAGCGAGCTTGGTGTTGTCGTAAGAAACGGTGAAAGTAGCAGCTGCAAAGCCTGCATTGTCGGAAACGGACACGGGAACTACAACAGTGTTGCCCTCGCCCTTGTAAGCGTCAACGTTAGCAACAGTAAGAGTTACTGCATCAGCTGCAAATACGGTAGAGCAGAGAGCTACGAGCATAACTGCTACCATTGCGATAGAAAAGAACTTCTTCATTTTTGTCCTCCATATTTTCCTGCATGGCAGGAGATTTTGATCGGATGGCTTTGGTTTCGTGCACCGTCACCGCAGGCGCGAACTGCCATGTCGGCATCCGGAAGAAAAACCTCCGGGGGAAACCAGCTATTAGATATAATAATACAGCATATGCCGTACTATTCGGATTTGGATGTCGGTTATACCGACTGAGATATATAATATCTCATTTTTCGCGCATTGTCAAGTAGGTAGTTTGCAACTTTCCGCCTACACTGCGCCGTAACTGTCGCGTCACGGAGGTCAAGCCTCTGCGCCGCCGTCCTTGTTATCCCCGTCGGATGACTTATCGGTATCGGACGCATCGCCGTCGGCGAGTGCGCTTTCCTTATCGGAGTGCTCTGCCTCGGCGGGCACCTCTGCGGACTTGTCGGCTGTCGGAGCTTCGGCTGCTTTATCTGCCGCATTGTTCGCTGCATCGTCTGCCGCGCTATTTGCCGCATTGTCTGCTGCATTCTTCACAGCATCTGCCGATTTATTGCTCTTATCTGCCTCAGCTGCCCCGATGGGTGCGGGCTTTTTCTCAGCTGCGGGCGATGTGCCTGCAGTCTTATTTTTCTTTTTGGACTTGACAACTACACATACAAGGACTGCCGCCGCAAGGGCTACCGCAACGCATACAACGATAATCACTGTATTTGACGAGCTGCTGTCGCCTGCGGGCTTCGATGTCTGTTTCTTTTCCGTTGCGGCAGCGGATGCTGCGGTCACGGAGGTGATGCGGCTGCTGCTTTCGTTGTCGGAAGCGGACTCGGTAGCGGCAGGTGCCGCCGTACCTGTTCCGTCGGAGAGAATTTCAACCTTTCCCTTTACGACCTCGAAATCAACATCCTGCTCATCCCAGTTACTGATATCGCCGTCCGAGTATGTAACGGTAACCTCCGAGTCGCCCTTTCTTGCGCTGTCAAGCACAGTGAAGGTCATCGTCAGAAATTTTCCGTTCTCGGTTATGTCTGCCATGTTGACCCATACAAGTCTTGAATCCCCTTCAAACATACCGCTGAAGCCGTCAGCAAGAGCAGAGCTCTCGAGCCTCAGTGCGGTGGTGTCATACTCGGGAGTAAGGATCACGGCACATATGCCGGGATTATTCTCAAGTGAGACCTCAACCGTGACGGTATCACCCGGATTGCCTGACGCCGTACCGACGGAGATCGTCGGCGCAGCGGCGAACAGAGTCACCGTCATGGCTGCGATGGCAAGTGCAGATGCGAGCACTGCCGAAATAAATCTTTTTTTCATAATATATGTTCGGATCTGTCGCAGGACCCGTGCGGGTCCTGCATCGACCGCTCAGCTTATGCGTTTGTCTCAGGCTTTGAAACCATCAGCTTCATAAGACGGATAAGGTCCTTAGTATCAACGACGCCGTCCTCGTTAAGGTCAGCTCCGTAAGCCTCGACACCCTCACCCTTGGAAGCGATGTACTTCATAAGGCGGATAAGATCCTTGGTGTCGATCTTACTGTCGCCGTTGATATCGCCGACCTCATACTCAGGAACAGGAGGTGCGGGAGGCGTAACCTGGGCCTCGGTAAAGCGAACCACGTTAGTAGGATTGTTATACTCTCCGAGGTCGTTGAGGATCATAAAGTCTCTTGCCTGGAAGCCCTCTACATACTCACCGGTCTCATGCCATATACCCTCGTCTCTGCCGTATCTGAAGTCCTCAGGAGTATCGCATACCATAAGACCGTACTTCATATAGCCGACTTCCTTTCTGCCTTCGCCCTTATTCTCACAGAGAATATCGGTGCAGACAGCCTTGAACGGAAGCGCCATTTCTACAACGTAGCCGGTCTCGGTAAGCTTAACAGCCCAATAACCCTCTTCCTGGTTATAGCCATGACCGTTATAGGTTGCCTCGCCCTTCTCGTTACGACTCCAGCCGTTCCACTCGATCCAAGAGTTGTCTTTGACATATCCGCAGTAACCGCCCGCATCTACGGTTGCCGTAAACTGGATATTCTGACTCGGCCACCAGAACATGGGCATTACGTCGTCGATGAGCCACAGACCGACATCGGCTGTGCCCTTTTCGAGAGCCAGCTTATACTTCTCTTCGGTGATCTTAGTGACGGTATCATCCTTAACCTCGATAGCAAGGTAGAGGTAGTTATCGCTGTCCCAAAGGAAGTAAGAGGTAGCTTCAACGGCATGGTTCTGGAAGTAATCCTCAATCATGGCATTCTTCTGCTCTTCGGTAGCATCCTCAGGGAGATAATCACCGTTATACGACTTACCGTTTATGCTGTCGTTTGCCCAGTATCTGTCTCTGTTGAACTTATGGACAACGCGGTAGGACTGATAATATTCTTCGTCGATCTCGCCGTCGATCTCGGGAACATACTTGCCGCAGTTCAGGACCTTATCGGAATAGGTAGCTTCCTCTCCGCCTGCGCCCTCGGTAGCATCTGCAAATGTGCTGAATGCAGCAGCCGAAGATGCGAGCATTGCAGCAGCCATAAGCACACTGATTGTCTTTTTCATTTCTTTTGCTCCTTTTTGTATTTTAAGCTTGGATCCGACGGACCGTGTGTCCGCCTATGACCCCGAATCAAGCCGCATAGCGTCGAGCCCGACCGTGCTTAATAACATATTATGTTTAATATCATGCAGGCATTCGCCCGCATGTCTGCAGCGCGTCAGCTCGTCCGCCGTGCGGCTCCGCTGCCATGCGCGGCAGGTGCGGCGCGATCATTGACCTCTGCCGCCGTGTATCCGACCTTTACATCGGATAGACCGTACATATAATATTATGTTCGGACTCAGACCGCTTTATCTGTGCTTCTTGATAACGAGGAAAGCGCCTGCAGCGAGAAGAGTTGCAGCTGCTACGGCAATACCCGCGTCACCTGTTGCGGCGGAGCCGCCCGCAGTACCGCCGGTCGTACCGCCTGTGCTGCTCGCACCTGCGGGAGCCGTTCCGGTAGACTCGTTTGTGCCGGTACCATCCGCAGTAGTGAACTTAGAGGTATCGGGTGCCTGATCGGCAAGCTTTATCTTATACTTACCTCCGCCGTAGGTTCCGACATCGCTAAGCATCATGAAATCGTCGACGTTAAAGCCGTATTCTTCGATGCCCTCAGCAAGCTTACCCTGATGGAGACCGTACTGGAAGTCCATCGGGATATCGCACATTGACATACCGAAGTCAAACTTACCGCCGTTCTTGAGTATCTTACTCGCAACACTGTCGTTCAGCGGAAGCTGCATCTCAACGATATAGCCGTAGCTTGTATAGGTAACCGCATACAGACCGTTCTCTCGGTTGGGATCCTGGTTGTGCCAACGAGCCCAATCGACCCAGCCGGCATAACCGTCGCCGTCCCACTCTGCGCCGTATCTGCCGAGCGCCTCTACACGGATGGTAGAGGTCATACCCTTGTAGGTAAGGTAAACGGTGATCTGGTCGGTGAGCCAAAGACCGTAGTCGCCGATATCGGCAACAGCCTCGGCGAGCTTTGCGTCGGAAACGCCGGTAACATCATCATCGGTCACGCGGACTGCAACATAAAGGCTCGTATCATCCCAGAGGATGTAGGAGGTAGCAGCAGCATCCCAACCGTAATCGGTCGTGTAGCCGACAACGCCGTCAGCGGCGTCCTTGAATGCAAACTTTCCGCTGCCCCAGTAGTTGGCGCTGCTTTTCTCGGAGGGAAACTCGTGCTCGATGGAGACAGACTGGAGATAAGCCTCGTCGATCTTACCGTCGATCACAGGTGTCCACTTAAGTGCGGATTCGCCGCTCATCCCGGCGCTTACCGGAACGATAAGCATGGAGAGACAAAGCGCTGCCGCCATAGCGAACAGAATCAATTTTTTCATAATGATTTCTCCTTTTAAGGAAGGTGGAGTTAACGGTGAGCCTATGTAGAACGCACTTAAATGTCACTGTAAACAGGCCCATATATATTATGCATTTTTTTTGTGATTTTTGCAATAGGTTACGCAAAATTTCTTCAAAAAATTTTTGCGTTTTTTGCCGTTTTGAACCGGACGGGAAAATATGTCCTTAAAAGCTGTATTTTCACATCATCAAAATCGGTGCGCAGACACGCTTCTTCGGGCAAAACATGCATCCCGCGCGAATGCGCGCAAACTCCGTCGCTTTTCTGCAATGCTGCCGTCAGTCTGCGGTGCGTCTGCCGACGTTTGCCGCGTCGCATGGCTTGAAGCCCGGTAATTTTTCGTAGAGCTTTGCGTCATCCGCGATACGGTAATCGCCTCCGTCATAATCGACAAAGCCGAAATCCGAGACAAGCTCGTATGCGACATTGTCTCTCAGATCTGCAATTCTCGTAAACGTCTTAGACGCTCCGACATTAGCGGTTCCGGGGCAAAGTGCGTTCTGTCTTATCTTAGAATCACCGTATGCGTACGGAACAAAGCGGTCGTTCACGTCATAGACATTGGTCGTCTTGATAAGTGATGTCCAGGGATAGCTGAATGCCCACTTTTCGGTGCCGAAGGACGGGTTGAAGGAGGGCAGATAGAACCATACCCACAGACCGTTGGGCTTGGCAGGATCATATACGGTAACATTCTCCCAGCCGTCGTCGCTGCCGGGGAGCTTATAGTAGTTACGCGAGTCTGCTCTTATCGAGGAAGCACCCTTTGTCGTTTTGTCGGCGTCGATAATAATATTATCGTGTATATCATTATCGGGACCGCTTGTGCAGATCGCGTTTCCGTCTATGTTGATGAACAGGTTGGAATATACCTGCTTTCCTCCGCCCGTATCGTCGCAGTAATAGCCGTTCGGATTAAGAAGGTTCTCAGTCTTTGAGCTGCGTGAATAGGAGGAATGGATATCCTTTACGATATTGTTGCGGAATACCACGCCGTTTGAAATCCATGTGCCGTCGTAGATAGCACCCGCATCGCCTGCCTCATAGCAGACGTTATGGATGTAATTGTACTCAAAGAGCGAGTCACGGCTGAGATAGCTTATCGCAAGATGCGGACCGTTATAAATCTCGTTATGCGTTACGGTAAGGCCGAAGCCGCCGTCGTGTCCGGGACTGACCGCACCAATGTTTATCGCGCCGTTGTAAACGCGGTGAAGATCTGCATAATCGTGAATGAGGTTGTTATCGATGAGCGTCTGCGAATGGATCATCTCAGCGGTGTTCGACATCTCGCCGACGATTCCGCCGCCGCCTATGCAGCTTATCTCATTATTATAGATAACATTTCCGTCGCCCGTAAAGGAGATGCCCGTATCGGAGCAGTCACGGAGGACCGAATTTGAAACGGTATTGCGGTCGCCCGTCAGGCGCATGAGCGAATCGGCACCGCACTCTATCGTCAGACCGTCAAAGGTGTAATAATCGACATCTGCGTCAATGACGTAGCTGCGGCAGGTAGCATAGCGTATCGGCTCGCTCTTGTAATTCTCGGTCGGATAGAGATAGAGCATACCCGCTGCGGAATCGAGATAGTACTCGCCCGCGGTGTCTACCTCCTCAAGAACGTTGAAGAAGAAATATCTTCCGCTCTTCAAAAGGTTTCCGCCGCCCGAAACGGTGACGGTGTTACTCTGCTCATTGTAGCTTGCGACCCTGCCGTAGGATTCGACCCAGTCGGTGCCGAACATGCCGTACATCTGTGCGCCGTCAAGCGTCTTCCAATTCTTGACGCGGTTATCAACGTCAACGAAGGTCGAGCCGCTCGGCGAATTGAAGTACATATAGCTCGAATCGCGAACAACGTAGTTCGGGAATCTGCCGGGCCATATGCGCTCGCCGCCGATGTAGAGACGGCTGTCTATATGCGAGCCGCCCTGCGTGGTTTCGATGGCAGAGGTGTCAATGCCGTCCGCCGCAAGGTCATATGCAAGAACATTCTCCTTTGCCTTTTCGCCCTGCAGACGCGCCTTTATCTCATCGCTCGGTGCGGTGAATTTTGAAGCGTCAAGCGTCGCGCCGCCCGTAACGGTTACGCTCTCGCCGTTATATGCGGCGTACGTGATGGGGCAGGACTCGGTACCGCTGTCCTCTGCGGTAAGACGGAAGGTCTCGCTCAGTCGGTAGACGCCCTCGCGCAGGTATACGGTGATGCCCGCGGGATCGCCGCTGCTGCGCAGTGCTCTTACGGCGCTGCGCGCACCCTCAAGGGTACGGAGCGGAGCTACTTCGGTGCCCGCCGCCGAATCGTCGCCGCTCGGGCTGACATATAGCACGGCGCTCTTTTCGTCAGCTGCGGCAGACGGGATCACGGACGCGGGGAGTACCATCGCAGCTGCGGCAAGCACTGCAACGGCAGCGCGTCTTAGTTCAAGTAATCCTTTTTTCATGACAATTGCCTCTCTGTCCTGAATAAATTGCGGTAAAAAAACGCGATTTACATTTCTGTACTGCTCGCACACACCGAATCCGCATCACGATGCGCCGAACACCTTACCGGTGCCGTCAATATCATGTTGTCCCTATGCCCCGTGCGGGGATGATATCCCCGCGGGAGCACGTCGTACCTTTTAGTTCTGTCCTTCTCAGTTCTGTCCCTCGACCGTGACTCTGCCGACGTTTGCATAATCGCAGGGTCTGAAGCCGGGGAGGAGAGCAAAGATATCAGCATCGCTCGGAACGATAAAGTCGTCACCGTCCTCGCTGCCGAAGCCGAGAATATCCAGGCGCTCAAGGTTCAGATTATCTCTGAAATAAATAAGCTGCCTAGTCTGTGTCGTGGTAAAGATAGAATCGGTCACGGGATAGAGAACGTTCTGTCTTACCTTGGAATCACCGAAGGCATACGAAACAAATCTATCCTCTCTGTCATAGACGTTCGTAGTCTTGAGCAGCATCGTCCAGGGGTATCTGTACGCCCACTGCTCGATGCCGTATGCGGGGTTGAGCTCGGGGTGCATAAGCCATGCCCAGAGACCGTTCAGACCCGCTGTATTGAATATCGCACTCGTCGTCCAGCCGGAGGTCTTATCACCGGGGAGCTTATAGTAGGAACGAGAATCGGTATAGATGCTGCGGTCGCCCTTTGTTGCGGTCGCCGTATTTATCAGGATATTGTCGTGAATGTCGTTATCCTGACCGCTGGTGCAGATGCCCGCGCCGTCAATATTGATAAAGATGTTAGAGTATACCTGCTTACCTCCGCCCGAGTCGTCGCAGTAGTAGCCGTTCGGGTTGAGGTAGGGGTTATGGGGATTATTGATGTCACGAATGACATTGTTGCGGAATACCATGCCGTTCGAGAGCCATGTTCCGTCGTAGACAGCGCCCGCGTCACCCGCCTCATAGCATACGTTATGAATATAGTTATACTCAAACAGCGCGTCGCGGCAAAGATAGCTGAGCGCAAGATGCGGTCCGTTATAGATCTCGTTATGCGATACGACAACGCCGTAACCGCCGTCACGACCGGGTGCTACCTCACCGAGCCCGACAGCAGCATTGTAGGTGCGGCGGAGCGCTGCGTAATCGTGAATGAGATTGTTGTCAATGAGCGTATCGGAATGCTGCATATAAACGGTATTCGGCATCCTGCCTGCAACACCGCCGCCGCCGATATAGCTTATCTCATTATTGTATATCGTTGTGCCAGAACCGACAAAGTTGATGGCGTTATCGGAGCAGTCACGAACGACGCAGTTGCTGACAGTATTGTTATCGCCCGTGATGCTGATAAGACTATCAACAGCGCACTCGATGTCGAGTCCGTCAAAGGTGTAGTAGCTGACATCGGCATCTATGATGCTGCCGCGGCAGAGTGCGAAGCTGACGTCGATATCCTTATAGTTATCGGGAGCATAGAAGCAGAGCATGCCCGTCGCGTCGTCGATGTAATACTCGCCGACCGAATCGACCTCTTCAAGAACGTTGTAGTAGAAGAATCTGCCGTTCTTGTTCATACCCCTGCCGCCGTCGATGGAGATGGTGACACGGTCGGTCTTTGCATTATAGCTCTTGACATAGCCCGAGGTGGTCTCGTAGTCTATCTCAAAGGTACCGTACAGGCGAGCCTCGGCTACCGAGGATTCCGCCCACTTGGCAACTCTGCCCGTAGGGTCGACAAAGCTTGTTCCCGATACGGTATCGCCGAAGACGGCGTACGAGTAATCGACAACGCTGTCGTTCGGGTATCTGCCCGTCCAGCCGCGTATACCGTCGTAGTAGAGACGGCTGTCGATGCGGGGATCGCCGTTAAAATCAGTGTTGATATCAGACCAATCAACGCCAGCAGCCTTGAGGTCATATGCAACGACCTTTTCCTGCGCCGTCTTGTTGAGACGAGCCTTTATCTCGTCGCTTGGTACGGTATACTTTGTCGGGTCAAGCGTGTAGCCGCCCGAAATGACGACCTTCTCGCCGTCGTATGCCTTATAGGTAATGGGGCAGGTCTCGGTGCCGCTGTCCTCTGCGGTGAGGGCAAGCGACTCAAGCTGTGTGTACACGCCCTCGCGGAAATATACGGTTATTCCGCCGTCGGGGTCGCCGCTCTTGCGCAGCTCTCTTACCGCGTCACGTGCGCCCTCGAGTGTGCGTAGCGGTGCGTCGACGGTACCCGCTGCAGAATCGTCCCCGTTCGGGCTGACGTAAAGTGCAGCGCCCGCGGGCGACTCCTCAGCCGATATGCCGACCGAGAACAGGCAGGACGAGAGTGTTGCCGCCGCAAGAAGGACGGACAGCAGTCGACTCATTTTTCCTTTGTTTCTGGTTTCGTTCATTCTATTCCCTTTCATGTCTGATCTGCCGACTCGGGCGCAGCCCGAAAATTATCGGTCAATTTTTTTGTCGGTCTCGTATCGGTCCGTGCGATCCGTGTCGATTCCGAAGGGCAGTGATGCCGGTGCCGCCACGACCGACGCGGCGCTGCCGCATCGGTCGGCATCCGGCGGGGACTTACTTACCCATTACCGCGCGGACGACATCCGTACGATCGATAGGTTCGACCGTCTGTGAGAGATATGTGTTAAACTGCATTTTAGCGTGGTTTGCCGCACTCGCCATATATCTGCTCGAGACAGCGAGCGAATATCTGCTGCGTGCGCTGACGGCTACGGAAGGATAAGGAAGAATATCGTTCCAAATCTTATATGCAGCCTTTGCAAAGGTAAGGTCGTATGCGTAGACACCGCTGCCGCTGCCCGTCTTTATCGGGATGATATTCTCGGGGCGGGTGTTAATATCGAAGCAGCCGCTGCTCTTTGCAGCATTTGTTGCAAGGTCGATATACGCACGGATAGCCTCGGCGTTCTCCGCGCCGTAGTAGTGAGCTATCGCCCGGTTCATGAGCTCGGAATAGCGGCTCTCGCTCATTCCGGGGTCCTTCAGGACCGCGTCTGCGAGGTAGCAGCGGAGATCCGCAAACTCAAGGTCTGCCATCTTGGTATCAAACTGCATGTAAACATCGCGAACGCCCTGTGCCTTATAGTATGCGGCGTTTGCACGCATAACAAAGAGGTTCGGGAAGGTGCTCGGGAAGTGGAAATAATCGGAGGTGAAATCCACAACCGAAACGCTGCCGCACAGCTTCTTCCATGCTGCGAGATTCTCCGCGAATTCACGGTTTATCGGGCAGCTGCTGTTGCCTACCGAATGTGCCGAGCAGAGCTTGCGGTCGCATATGATAACGTCGACATTCGAGCCGAGGCTCGTTGCGGGAGCCTTAAGAGTGCGGTTCATTGCGAGAATGGTTATTCTCGTATTCGGGTTCTCGCTCGCTGCGCGGCGGACAAGACGGAAGTATGCTCCCATCTCGGTACCCTCTTCACGTGCCGCAGCCGTGCACTTTGCGCAGGTGCAGACATCAAAGAGAGAGTTGTAAACTATTCTGCCGCGCGGGATGCGCTTGGTTATGATATTCGCTATCGTTGTTTCGTCCGAGTAGCAGACAACGGCATTTTTGAGCCTATCGTATGCGTTGTGCGAGAACAGCGTATCGTAGTCGATATCGCCGTACTGATGCGTCGCAAACGCGCCGCTGTCCTCGACGGTCTCGAGCTCGGGTGCTGCGCCGCCTCCCTTAACTACGACGTTTATATCCTTCGGAATGCCTATGCTCTTTACGTTTTCGGGTGCCGAATCGGTCCATACATCGTAATCAAGACAATTCTTGATGAAGTATTCAACGCCGTTCCACGTGCCCTCACCGGTCTTACCGGTGATTATGATACGCTCACCCGATGTGCAGATGATAAATCCGTCATCCTCGATGCCGGAGCGGTCTACGGTAATTATGCCGCGCTTCTCCTGATCGCTGTCGGAGCCGACGATTATCTCCTGCTTACGTGAGGAGAGATAAGACGTTGAGAGCGCAAAGCGCGCGCCGCCGCACATCTGAGAAAGCGTCGACTGGAGAGCGGCTGCCGCCTCGTAGTCATCGGTGGGACCTCCCTCGCTCGAATAGCGGGCGGTCGAGATAGCGTAGTTTACGGTGCCGTTGTATATAAGGCGAAAGCCGTTCATGTCGCCGACCGCATCCGCTCCCGCGACGCTGCCGGAAAAGAGCGAAGCCGAGCTGACCGTCATTACCGCGCTGAGTAAAATGGATATTATTCTGTGTTTTTTCATCTGTCCGACCTCCTTACCGTCTGCCGACATTTGCCGCATCGCAGGGAACAAGTCCGGGCAGCGCCATATAGATAGGAGAATTGCTCTTTATACGATAGTCACCGCCGTCAAAATCGACAAAGCCTATCTCGTTCATCGTCTGTGCGGCGTAGTTATCCTTTGTATCGACAAGCCTCGACGCATTGGGCTGCAACAAGAACGGTGCCGTCGACGGGTAGATAACATTCTGACGAAGATTTGCACTGCCGAAGCTCTTGCCGATATATCTCGAATTATAATCGACAACGTTCGATGCGCCGATAACGGTCGTGAGCGGGAAGCTCATCGCCCATTCCTCGGTGCCGTAAGCGAGGTTAGACAGCAGTCCGCGCCAGAGAGGACCGCCCGGGAAGTCGGTCTGACCGGTAGTCCAACCCGCATTCGCCTGTCCCTTGATCTTGTAATAAACGCGATCATCGTAGCCGACGCCGCCGTCCACGATAATATTGTTCGTCAGAGTATTGTCTCTGCCGCCGCCTATCGCAAGCGCGTTGCCGCCGATATTAACAAAGATATTGGAGTCAACAGTCTTGTTTGCGCCGCCGTCATCACAGTAGTAACCGTTCGGCGAGCCGAGTGCGACGCGCGCCTCGGGATCATCGGGGCGCCAGGGATCCTGCGTCCGATAAATATTGACCGTGTTTTCGATGATATTGTTGCGGAAAAGCGTGGTCGCGCCCCATCCGCCGTCGTATACCGCACCTGCATCGTTTGCGAACCGACAGACATCGTGGATGTAGTTATACTCCATCACCATGTAGTTTGCGGTATAGTTTATCGCATTATGCGGTGCGTTATAAATCTCGTTGTGAGTAACGGTGCAGCCGAATCCGCTCGCGCCGATACCTGCATTGTACACGGTATCGACAAGCGCATAATCGTGAACGGAGTTGTTGTCTATAAGGTTGCCCGAGTGCTTCATCGTTGCGTCGTCACCGCCGCCGAGATCGATGCCGCCCTTGCCGAGCTGCGAGACCTCATTATTATATACGGTGATGTTATTGCCCTTGCCGTCGATGCCGTATTCGCGGAAGCATCTGACGGTGCAGTTACGGACGGAGCAGTTATCTCCGTCTATCTTGATACCCGTGCCGAGACCGCCCTCAACGGTAATGCCGTCAAGAGTGATGCCGTCGCCCTGTATCTGAATAAGGGTGTCTGCACATACGGGAACAAGCAGCTCGGTGCTCGATGCATCCGACGTCGGATAAAGATAGAGCATGCCCGTGCTGTCGTCGATGTAGTACTCACCCGGAGCATCTATCTCATCGAGAACATCGTAGAAGTAGTACGTTCCGTTTTCGCCCGGGGTATTGGTCGCGGTCATGTAGACCTTGCCGTTTTCGACCTTCTGAATAACGCCGCGGTCGATCGACCAGTCTGCCCGGAAGCCGCCCTCGACCTTAACGCCCTCTGCGTTCTTCCATGAAGAAACTATTCCGTCCTTGTCGTCGAAGGTATGCATTTCGCCCGATCCGTCGATACCCGAGAAGCCGACAAATAAGCCACACTCAGCAAACTTGTTGGGGTATCTCGCCTCAACGCCCCGAACGCCGTCCTCATAGATCGCGAACGCATCGTTCGTATAGTCGTAGTCGCCTGCGGAGAGATCGTAGGTAATTACCGCTTCTCTTGCCTTGGCATCCTTTATCGACGCTTTTGCGAGCTCATCTGCTCCGCCTATCTTGGAGTTATCAAGATATTCGCCGCCGACGATGCGAACCGTCTTACCCGCCGCCGCTCTGTAGCGCAGCGTTCTGCCGCCGAGCTTTTCGGAGGAGATAACGAGCGTAGAGCGCTGATAGTAATCGCCGCCGAGGAAGATAAGATCTATATTATAATCCTCGGGAATGCTGCCGTTCTCGCAAGCCTGCTCGATGGCGCTCTGCGCCTCCGCAATGGTGCCGAAGGGCTTGGAAGCCGTTCCGTCGCCGTCAGTCGCGTCCGCGGATACGTAGTATAAGACCGATTTCTCCTGTGGAAAGATCTCTACGTCCTGACCCGAGAGATATTTCATCAGACGAATAAGGTCCTTTGTATCGACCTTCGTATCGCCGTTAGTGTCGTTCATTACGGGATCGCTCTCAATATTTTTATCACCCGCCAGAACTCTCATCAGGCGAACAAGGTCCTTTACGTCGACCTTGCCATCCCCGTTTATGTCGCCGGGAGTAAGAGCAAAACTCGAGACACCCGTCAGCGAAGCGGCAACGGTCACAGCCGCCATTGCGGCTGAAATTGTTCTGCTGAATTTTCTTTTGTTATTTTTCATTTAGTATACACCAGTGGCATTATATGCCGTCATTTGTCGACCGCGCAGACGGGTTTTGTGCCCGACTGCAGCAGCCGATGCCGAAAAAATTGCGAAATCACTATTCGACGATCCGGCGGTGCCGGAGCACCTCCTGCCTTATCGGAGCCTGCTCAGTCGGAGACAAGCCGTCCGACAAGAGTTGTATCCCACGCTCTAAAGGAGGGAATCAGCTCGTAGAGATTCGAATCCTCACGTACGCTGTAATTTCCTCCGTCGTAATCAACGAAAACATCGCTCTTCAGATAGCTGAGGCTCGTTGTGATATTATCGCGGAACGAGCCGAGTCTGACGGGATTGTTTTTAAAATTGTAATTGCGATCGCCGTAGATTATCACGCTCGGGCGACCGACGACATCTTTATTGCTTAACGTAGCAAGGATGTTATTATTAACCTTGAGCGTTCCGAATGCCTGAGGAACAAAGTTATCGTTTATATCCATTACATTCGAGGTCTTCATCAACATGACCCACGCGTTTCTGTACGCCCATGTCTTTGTTCCGTATGCGGGAGTATGGTTAACATATCCCCACTCGGGACTGTGCCACGGGACAAGGCTCTTCCAGTTTCCCTCGAGGTACGCACTCACCTGCATTATGCCTGCGTTCGCGCCGGTCCCCGGGTAATATCCGCGTTGATCGTAGGCAAAGCCGGCATCAATAACTATATTATTCGTTATCGTATTATCTCTGCCCCCACCCATCGCGATGCCGTCACCGTCGATAAACATAATAAGATTCGATGTAAACACCTTACCGGAGCCGCCGTCATCGCAATAGAAGCCGTTCGGTCTGTAATAGGTACTCATGTAGTTGTGTATATCTTTTATAATATTATAGCGATACACACTGCCGTTACAGCTGAAACCTCCGAGATAGATTGCTCCCGCATCTCCTGATTCATAGCAGACATCGTGAATATAATTGTACTCGAAAATCATATCCTTGGCGGCATCGGTCAATGCACAGTGCGGTCCGGTGTGCATTTCGTTATGAGCTATATAAAAACCGATGCCGGTTGTGTTGAGTGCCCCGTTATATACACGCTTTGTCTCTCCGAAGTCATGAATAAGATTATTCGTAATCCTTGAATCCGAAGGGATAAGCAGAAGCTCATCTCCGCCACCGACATTTATACCCGTGGCACCGACATGATACACCTCGTTATTATCTACGACATTGCGGAAGCCGTTGACCTTAATACCTGCTTCGGAGAACCGTATAATGCAATTCTTTACGATATTATCCGATGCGGCAATACGCAGTGCGCAGCTTCCCGAGCCCTCAAGGATGATGCCGTTGAATTCAACACCGTCCGCTTCCGAGATAACAATGCTGTCTGAGCATAAAACAAAGCCCATGTTCATTTCCGTGTATCCGTCGGGGGCATAAAAGTAGAGCGTCTTGCTGTCGGTATCAACATAATACTCTCCGACGGTGTCAAGCTCCTCGATAACATGGCTGTAATAGTATCGTCCCGGAGTTTTAAGCCACGAACCTGTGTTAAGGGTCACAAGATTCTTCTCACGGTCATACGAAGCGATGGTTCCCTCACTGGTTGCCCAATCGATCTCGAAGTTGCCTAAAACTTCTACCCCAACTACCGAATCGGGATCCCATGTGGAAACGACATTATCAGTATCGTAATAGGTCTTGCCTTTCGGGATTCCGCCGCTTGCGCTGCCCTGCATGCCGAGAACATATCCGCTGTTAGGGTATCTCGCCTTAAGACCGCGCTCGGTTCCGAAGAAAAACGCCTGGCCGATACAGTCGGCCCTAACGTCGGAAAGATCGTAGGTCATGACTGCGCCCCTTGCCTCCTCGCTCTTGATGCGCACGACAAGCGGATCGCCGTCGCGGGGAGCGGTAAAGCGCGAGGTGTCAAGCGGATCAAGACCGCTGATTATCGGTGTTTCACCATCATATGCACGGTAGGTAACATCTCCGTCCTCAGCCGAAAGCCGAAAGGTTTCCGATCGGGCATATGAGCCTCCGCGAAGAATTACCGTTGCATGCTGTCCATCCTCCCTTGATGCTCGGATAGTGTCACGAGCCTTTTCGAGGGTGGCAAACGGTGCCTGCTCCGTTCCCTCTGCGCTGTCAGAGCCGCTCGGCGACACATAGTAGGTGAGCTCCTTGCTCTCCTCTGCTGCAGCCGAAACAGAGAATACGGAGAACGCAGTAAGCGCCGAGAGCGCTAAACATAATATGTTTTTAACTTTCATTTTGTCTCCGATCAAGTCGTGCCGATGTGTGCCCCGCCGCTGTACGGCGGCACGCAAGAGCCTTGTGTCATGGGCGGGCGCTGTGCAACAGCGCGTCGGTATAGCAGAGCCGTTCCGCCCGTCTTGGATAATATGGGATGAATCGGAAAGTACCGCTGCGGCATTTCCGCAGCAGCTGCACAACAGCTGTCATGCTCATTTTTTCTGTCGTACGATTGCACCCGCCGACCGAGCATTCCCCGTGCAGCGCCGACCGGGATCAGTCGAAATAATTTGATATCAGTCGAAACAACTGAAATCAGTCGAGTCAGTCTATGTCGGCAGAGCCTGCATCATAGCGTCCGAACTGCGAAAAATCGTATGCCTTGAAGCCCGGGATAGCCTGATAGATGACCGAATCCTCAGTGATGGTGAAATCACCGTTTTCGGGATCGACAAAGCCGAGCGTTTCTATCGAATCGAAATTGATATTCTCACGCATTACGACAAACTTCTCGATATCGAGCGGGCAGACTATCTTATTGGTAGACGGCGTGATAACGTTGTTGCGCACGACCGAGCAAGCAGTAGCGTACGAAACAAAGCGATCGTTGCGGTCCTGGACCGTAGTCGTCTTATAGAAGTGTGTGCGGGGATAGTGATACGCCCAGCCCTCGGTACCGAACGCAGGCTCCAAGAATATATTGTCCCAAAGGATATCGCGTGTGGGAGGAATGCCGTTGAGCAGCGTAACGAAGTACGCGCACCAATCGTCATAGTAGGTTCTGCCATCGTACTGGAAGGACGACGTCAGCGAATCGGGCCCCTTGAGTATTACATTATCGGTCACGATATTGTCCTTACCGCCTCCGATAAGTATCGAGAGTCCGCCTACGTTATAGAACAGATTGGAGCGGCAGACCTTGCCGCTGCCGCCGTCGTCGGCATAGAAGCCTGCGGGTGCGGCAAATCTGTACTCATTGTATATATCCTTCATGTAGTTATACTGATAGACGATATTCTGATTGTTCCACCATGCGATATACACGGCACCGCAGTCTCCGCCCTCACGGCATACATTATGGATATAATTAAACTTGATATCAAGGTCGCGCACATCGCCCGAGATGGCATAGTGCGGTGAACTGCTGATCTCGTTGTGCGTCAGCGTAAAGCCGACTCCGTCAAATTTGCATGCGCCCTCGTATACCGTGACAACCTCGCCGAAATCGTGGATATAGTTATTATCTATCGTCGAGTCGGACGGGATACCGAGCGTGCGATCTCCGCCGAGCATGCGTATTCCTGTTTTTCCGATAGCAGAAACTTCATTATTATATGCGACATTACGGTATCCGTTAATCTCAATACCGTCACCCTCCGAGCAGCCGATGCGCGAATTCTCGATCCTGCAGTCGGATGCATTTACGCTGATGACCTTCTTGGTCGCGCCGTATACATACAGCCCGTCAAGGGTTATTCTGTCTCCGGTGACGCTGACAACGGTACCGAGTCTGCCCGTGATCATCATCTCGCGCTCGGAAAGCTCCGCCGAGGGATAGTAATAGAGTATGCCCGCATCGTCTATGTAGTACTCACCGGGTACGTCTATCTCATCAAATACGTTCGTGAAGAAATATCTTCCGCCGTCGCGGTATTCCTTATTTCCGCTCGGGATGGTAACGGTTATCTTGCCTGTTTCGGCATCATATCCGTCAAGCCGTGCGTTGGTTTGTATCCAGTCTATCTGGAAATGGCCGCCGAGCTTGACACCGTCGACCGATCTCCATGTGGAAACTATCTCATCCGCATCCATCGTGAAGCTGACGGGAGACGTACTCACCGACTCCGCTCCTCTGATTTTAAGCGGGGGATTATCGCTGTCCCAGATGTTGGGGTATCTCGCAACGGTGCAGCTCTCGCCGCCGCAGTAAAGCCGCTTTACGGTCAACGGGTCGATACCGTCCGCGCGCAGATCGTATGCGACGACCGCCGCTCTCGCCTCAGCACTCTTTATGCTCGCAACCGCCTCGGGCTGCGGCTTATAGAACTTATCGGCTGAAAGTGCGGTACCTCCGCAGATTATCGGCTGCTCGCCTGCCTTTGCACGGTAAGCTACCGCGGTATCGGCATTGCCGCCGTTTGTGAGCTCTACAGTACCCTCCGACTGATAGATACCGCCGCCGAGATAAACGGTGATATCCGAATATCGAAATGAGCCTGACGTGAGCTCGCCTACAGCATTGTTCGCCGCCTCAAGCGTGCGGTAAGGTCTTGCCTCACTGCCGTCTCCGTCGTCGGAGCCGTTCGGGGACACATAAATGACCGCACTGCCCGTACCGTTCCTCTCGCCTATATCTTCAAGTGCAAACACAGACAGAGAGGAGGAGAGCATCACAGCGCCGAGGATGGCAGCAGCCGCTCTGTTAAAATATCCGTTCCGCTTCATGTGAATTACCCATATATCAAAAGATTGTTTATACGTCCTGCTGCGAGCCTTATCGCCGCGCACAGCCGACGCGGGGCAGGGCCTGAACCCTGTCCCTGCATCGCCCGTGCCCGAGCCGTCCGATCCGAGCGCACCGCCGGTGTCTGCGAGGCGTACCCGCAGCATCTGAGAACGCAGCCGAACCGCACTGCCCGAGCATTTCATCGGGTGGAAACCCGAGGCATACAGCAATCAATCACAGCCTGCCGATGTGCTCCGGTGGGAGCAACACCTAAAAATCACTTGTTCGAGCCGAGGATACGGTTAAGTACCCAAGATCTGTCGCGCATCTCAACTACCGACATCATCCACTCCTGATACTGGGTCTTTGCATGCGAAGCAGGCGAGGACTGATAACGGGAGGAGAGCATACGTGCAAGGTAGGACTCATTGCGCGCAAGCGTCTCGTTGTAAGGATGGATAGACTCCCAAAGTGCATATGCCTTCTTCGGGAATACGGTATCGTAGCTTACAACGCCGTCGACAACAGCCTCCATCGGGAGAACGTCGTTCGGGTCGGAATAAATATTGAAACAGTAGTAGCCGTCATGTGCAAGAGCGTCCGCTGCATCAATGTACTCGCGGAGCGCCTTAACATTCTCGGCACCGTAGTAGTAAGCAAGACCGGAGTCGATATGCTCGCTGTACTCTTCCTCGGTCATCGCGGGGTTCTCAAGGAGAACTCTTGCGAGGTAGATACGGAGGTCTGCAAACTCGAGGCATGCCTGAGTGGTGTCTATCTGGAGATATACGCCGTAGAAGTTGTTTGTCTTATACCATGCGAGGTTCTCTCTCATAGTGTAGAGATTCGGGAAGGTAATCGGGAAGTAGTAGTAATCGGAGGTGAAATCAAGAATGCTGACCATGCCGCATACCGACTTCCAGCCATCAACGACCTTTACAAACTCTGCATTTGTCGGGCACTTAGCGTCGGAGACGGGATGAGCCGAGCAAAGCTTGGGGTTGTAGATAAGAACCTCAACGTTGTTGCCGAGCGAGGTCTTAGGCGGATTGTAGGTGTGGTTTGCAGCAAGGATGCGGAGCTTCGCATCGCCCATGTCGGCTGCTATCTTGCGGACGAACTTGAAGTAAGCACCCATCTCGGTGCCCTCTTCCTCAGCTGCCTTCTTGCAGTCTGCGCAGTCGCAGAAATAGCAATCGTCAATGGTGTTGAAGATAAGCGCGCCCTTGGTCTTTGCCTTATTCAGAACAACATTGTAGTCGGAGGTGCTGTTCATGATCTGAATGTAGCAGGTAGGCGAATTCTTCTTGCGGTATGCATTGTGCACCATCATATCGTCGTATTTGAGATTGCCGTACTCCGAGATATCAAAGCCGTCCTTCTTAGAGGTCTCCTTGAGCTCGGGGGTCGGGGTCTCATCGGTGTACATATAATCGGTGATGCTGACGCTGATGCCCTTTTTAGCCTTAGGCGTGGTCATGGTGACCGCGGGATCGTAATGGAGGTATTCCTTTACGAAGTAATAAACGGCATTCCAGATACCGTCTGCGGTATCGTAATCCTGATAGGGATTCTCATCGGTTCTCGGGTTGAGAGCAGCGGAAAGAACAATGTTGTTTCCGTAAGCCTTTACCGAGAAGCTGTCGCCTACATACTTGGTGTAGTCGATATCATAGAGAGAATCGCGCGAGGTGGACCCGATAACGATGACCTTATCATCTGTGCTCGGGTTCTTCGCGGGGCTCTTGAGGTCGTTTACGAGCTTAACACTGCAGCCGGTCATATCCTTAATGGTATCCTGGAGTGCAACGGCAGCCTCGTACTCGTGGGTAGCCTGTGCAAAATCGCGGATGGTAGTACCGCTGACCTGGTTTGCAGCGCCCTGACATACGATGGTATAGTCGGACTTCTTATTCGCCTTTACGATAACAAGTCCTTCGTCTACGTTGAACTTATCCGAGATATCCTCTGCTGCGGGAACAGGTTCAACGGGAGTATATTCCTCGCCTGCGGGATTCTCGGTCTCGCCGAGGGTATCGTAGTTAATCGTCTCGACCTCCGCACCGGAGATAAACTTCATCAGACGTACAAGGTCCTTGGTGTCTATCGTACCGTCAACATTAAGGTCGGGGTGATATGTAACCACATCGGTACCCGAGAGGTGCTTCATCAGACGCACGAGATCGGCGGTGTTTGCCGTTCCGCCGCTGCCGTTGATGTCGCCCCACTGATAGCGTTCACGGGCAGCGCCGGAAGCAACGGTGAGTGCGCATGCGGTCGCCATTGCCGCAGCAATGATGGAAGCAAGCTTGATTGATTTTTTCATTTTTGTGCCATACCTTTCGTTTTTGTGTATTTTCGGGCTCGGGAGTCGCGATATGCTCCCTCGCCTTATCGTTTCGTTTTGTCTGCCTTGCAGACGGGGGTATGTTCCTTACACAGATTATCTTACACCGCAGAGGGTAAAGTCGCAAGCATCAAATCCCGGAAGCTCATACAGAATTCGGGAATCCGGACGCAGGCGGTAGTCGCCGCCCTCATAATCGGCAAATCCGATATCGTCGATCGAGAAATAATGGAGATTGTCGCGGAAGTTCGCCAAACGGATGGTGTCGGGCTGAACATCGTTGCGGCGCAGCACGGGAGAATTTGCTACCGTGACATTGCTGCGGACGGTTGCATGACCGAGTGCGTAGGGAACGAAGCGGCTCTGATAGTCGCGGACGTTCGTCGCCTTGATATAGGTCGTTCTCGGGTAGCGGATAGCCCATTCCTTCGAGCCGTAGGCAGGATGGAGAATGAGGTTGTTCCAAAGTCCCGCAGTCGGATAGATCGCATTGTGCATCTCCCACTGATCGTAGTAAAGACGCTCATCGTAGGCGAGGCGTGTATTTATCATGATATTATCTGTGATAATGTTGTCTCTGCCGCCGCCCATTGCAAAGGCGTTTCCGTCGATGTCGATGAAGAGGTTCGCTCTCGCAATCTTTCCCGCACCGCCGTCGTCGTTGTAGAAGCCGTTCGGTGCACCTGTCTTATATATATTAACGATATGCTTTATGAGGTTGTGGCAGAAGCACACATCGTTTGCCGACCAGCCACCGAGATATACGGCGCCTGCGTCGTTCGCCTCGTAGCAAACATCGTGAATATAATTGTACTCTATTACAAGGTCGCCGCTGAGCATTGACATTGCAAGGTGCGGTGCATTGTAAAACTCGTTGTGCAGACAGGTGATTCCCCTGCCGCGGAAGAAGATTCCGCCGTTGTATACGCGGAAGATCTCGCCGAAATCATGGAAAACATTATCCGATATCTCGGACTCGGACGGAAGCATCTTTTCCTGATCGCCGCCGCCCATGTCGATACCCTCGCCGCCGATATTGTATATCTCGTTGTGTGAGAAGAGCGCCTTGTATCCGTCAAAGAGGATTCCCGACTTACGGCAGCGGCGGATGGTGCAGCCGCGCACGATGTCGCCCGTTCCCTCGATCCTGACGAGGCTGTCTTTTGCGGTCTCGATGGTGAAGTCCTCAAGAGTGACATAGTCTGATGTTACCTTGACGACGAACTCGGGGCACTGCGTTACAATGACCTCGGTCTCGGTGATATCCTGCTCGGGATAAAAGTAGAGGATGCCGCGCTTTGCGTCGACATAGTACTCACCAGGGATATCGAGCTCGTCAAGGATGTTGGAGAAGTAGTATCTTCCGCCCTTGCGCGCCTCGCCGTTGCAGTGGATGGACACGCGGTGCTTCTCAGGGTCGCGACCCGTGAGACAGCCGCTCGTGGATGCCCAGTCGATGTAGAAGTTTCCGTCTATCTTGACACCCTCTACGCTCTCCCAGGTCTCGACGATATTATCGGGGTCGGTGAACTCGTAATCCCACTGTCTGACCTTGCCCGTGCCCTCCTGCGAGCCGCACGGATTGCCCTCTGCGTCGACCTCGGTACCCGTGACCTCATCCATGAAGGAGTAAGCCGTATTGGGGTAGCGGGCGAGCGTTGCGCGGTTTCCGTTCCAGTAGACCTGGAGACCGTCGTCTATCTTTATTCCGTCGGCGAGCAGGTCGTATGCGACGATACGCTCGGCAGCCTCGGGATACTTCTTTGCAACGCTGGCAACATCCGCAGCATCGGGGCGGTAGAATCGCTCGGTCTTGAGCGTTCTGCCTCCGCTTATGACGACCTTTTCGCCGTCACATGCCTTGTACGTCATGGGTGCGCCCTCACGACCCGCATCGCGCTCATCGAGCACGAAGGTCTCGGCAAAGTCATACTCACCGCCGTGCACGAGCACGGTCACCGCATCATCGGCACCGACCGTGCCTGCGGCACGAAGAGTACGGATGGTGTCTCTCGCCTCGGTAAAGGAGCCGAAAGGCCTATCCTTACTCCCGTCTCCGCCGACAAAGCCCGCGGATATGTAGAAAATCTTTTCCATGGTGTTCTCCTTTCGGTACGCCCTGCGTACCGGCGACGGCTCTGCCGCCGCAGATGATTGTATTTTGCCTGCCGCCCCCGGCGGCTCGGTGTCCTTTGCTTTGTATTGAGAAGTCCGTCCGCTCAGCGGTCGAGCACGGTAAGGTCCGCGCCCTCGTCGGCTATCTCGGTCTTGACGTTCTCGTACCTTGCACCGCGGATAACTACGCTTACGCCGCTGCCGAGCTCGGTGCCGTACTCACTGTTGCGGCTGAGATTATCCTCGAACACGATTCCGCGGTAGCTGAAGCTGCCGTCCTCGTGACTGCGGCGGGGCAGTGCGACATACGTCGTATCGTCCTCCGCAACGTTGCCGCGGACGATAACCGAGACCGATGTGTCGTGCGTCTTTCCGCCGAGTACGCCTATCGTACTGCTGTTGGAGTAGAACGCGCGTCCGCGGTATACGCGGTTGTTCAGTATCTGACCGAACAGCTCGCCCGCGCTCTGCCATGTGTCTCCGCAGCCCGAAAGGTCCTCCATCAGGATACCTCCGTTGTCGCAGAGCTCATTTCCGTCGACTACGTTCGAGTAGGTACCGCCCCAGTAGTAGATACCTCTGCCGAGCGCGCCGACCTCGTTTTCAACTATATATGTATTCTCGAATTTCTTGAAATCAGACAGACATACAACGCTCGTCTCGTCAAGCTCACAGTCGGGCTCGTATGCCATCGTGACCGAATCCTCGTCATTGGACACGATCGGGATGCGTGTACCGATGCCCGTGCCGCCCGTGACATAGATGCAGCCGCGTCCGAATACGCCGGGGATGAACTTTCCGTCCTTCATGAGCCCCCATGCGTTGCCGTACTGCTTATAAACGCCGTCCATATCAAAGGTTATCTTACGTCCGTCAAAGCTCTTTGTAGGCGCAAGCATGTGGTTGCTCCAGATATGGAAGCAGAAGCCCTCGGAATCGCAGTGCCAGTACAGCGGCTTAATCACGTTGTGAGCCATGTAGTAGTTGGCATGCTCCTCCATTATCCAGAATATCGCACGGCTGGTCTTGGACTGAATGCTGAATTCGTTGCCCTCGAGAATGATGTTGCGGCACTGTCTGCGCCAGCTGTTATCGGGGTTGTACGACGTTGAGAAGAAGGACATGCAGCCCGCCATATCACCGCCGACCATTATATTATTGCGGATGAGACAGTTCTGCGCGCCCATTATGCACAGGCAGTCACCGCCTCCCTCTATCACATTATTCTCTACCGTGATATTTGTTCCCTTGATCGCGATAGCGGTCCATACGTTGACTATCGCGCCGTAGTTGGTAACGGGCTGTGCGCCGCGGCGGGAATTCTCGTACTCGCTCGTAAAGAACGGCTCGGTGCGGTCCGCCTTGCGGTGCTCTATATATGTAGGAGACTGATAGATGTGGCAGTTGCGGATAACAACGTTGTTCGCATCCCTCGTCTGATCGAGCAGGTTCTCGTAGCAGGGGGTGTGATTGAATTTATCATCGCCGAGCTTTGCGCGGCAGCCCTCGTTCACGGGTGCGCCGATAACAACGGGGGAGTAGACGCTCATGATATTGAGATTCTCGACCTCAAAATCGCCCTCTCCGACGATGAATACGTTTATCTTCGAGCCCTCTCTCCAGTCGCCCCAGCCGTCGACAGGCCCCATACCGAGCGGCAGCTCAAGCCATACGCGGTTCGGGTCCTCGCCGACAAGGCGAACGCCGCGCGGGATGAAGATAGGTCCGTAGAAGTGATACCGACCGTTCGGAACAAGTACGGTACCTCCGCCGTTTGCTCCCGCAGCGTCAAGCGCACGCTGAAAACCGGGCGCGCTGTCGGGAAGTTTTTCGTAGGTTATCTCGCGCGCGTAATCGTAGGAGCGCTGAATAACGCCCACCGCGCCGTACTCGACGACATTAAATACACGCTCGGTATTCTTCGCGCAACTAAAATATCCTGCGGGATGCACCTCGGTCTCGAGCACGGCAACCGCGCCGCTCGACTCGTTCATCACATAAAGGGTGCATGCGCCGAGCGAAACAGGTGCGGGGACATTTGCGCGTATCTCGTAGCAGGAAGCCTCGGTAACATCGAGTTCATACACCGCACCCGCGCTGTCGCGCATGAATACCGACACACCGTGCCCCTCGGAGAGCATTCTGCCGTAGCCGTGCACGCCGTCGTCACAAACGCCGACGCGGTCGAAGCGATCGGGTGCCGCAAAGCACTGACCGAAGATGCGGATGCCCTCACCCGCGCAGACGGAATCGTTCTGAAGCCATGAAATAACGGGAATATTGAACAAGTGCGGTGCACTGACCTCACCGTCGCGCTCCGCCGTAACGCTCCAGCCGGAAAAATCTCCGTCCGGGGTTATGACCGTTGCAACATGTCCATCGGAGACCTTGACGACCTCCGCGCTCTCTGCGGTCTCGCCGACCTCGAAAAGCATCGCGCCCGACTTTATTGCGGCAAGCACCGACGCGCGGTCGGAGTACAGCCGACGGAAGACGAAGCTTGCACCGTCAAGCCCGTCGCCGGTAATAACGGCGAGCTTGCCTGCCGGGATGGCATTTGAAATATGCCGTATTATTGTCCTTGTTTTCTTCATATCACTTTTCACCGTGAAAAAATCCTCCGGATGCAGAAGTATGACCACCGCGAAATAACGGTAACGCTGAACCAAATAAGCACGCAGGAGGCGTTTTCTTCCAAAGTGCAAATTCGCATAGGTACAATTACACACGATAATTCCTCATACAGTACTTTACCACCAATTCCCGTCAAATACTTGTGTTATTATAGCCGAAAAATATAACGATTTTCAGTCTTGCGTAATACCCGAGCATAATCGAGCTTTTTCTACATTATATGATAAAAAATCGGCATTTTTATGTCCCCCGTTTCGCTTGACTTTCACAAAAAATATGTTAGAATATTGAAAAGAAACAAAACTTAGAGGTAAAATGTGCGTTGCCTCATGGGCAAATTCCCGCTTTCCCAGCCGTCGGTCTGCACAAACAGACCGAGCGATACCCGCCCGCATATACCGCGGCAAAGCGACATATATAATATGGTTGAGTTTTTTCGACAGGCGGTTGAATTCGGTGCCCGCGCAGGGCGGATGCCGACAGAGGCTTAATCGCGTGCCGTGCAGAGCGGATACTGCGGGCGTACGTAACGATTCATAATAAGAATAATACGATATACAGGCTCTGTGCGGCTGCCGCGGAGCCGTCGGAGAATTATGCTGTTTTCAAGTCTGTTTTTCATATACGGCTTTCTGCCGCCGCTTCTGCTGCTGTTTTACGCCGTACCGCGCACGGGCTTTCGCCGCGCGCTGCTCATAATCGCTTCCCTGCTCTTTTACGCATGGGGAGAGCCAATCTATGTTCTTCTGATGATAGGCACGGTGCTCGTCGACTATCTGCTCGGCAGACTGATAGGCGAGCAGGGCGGGCATAGCGACCGCACACGCAGGGTGCTGTGCGTTATCGCGGTGCTGCTGAATCTGTCGCTGCTCGGCGTTTTTAAATATACCGATTTTGCCGTCGGAACGGTGAACTCGTTGTTCGGCAGCTCGCTCCCGCTGCCGGGGATACGTCTGCCGATAGGCATCAGCTTTTTCATATTTCAGGCGCTGTCATATATCATAGACGTATACCGCGGGCTCTACCCACCGCAGCGCTCGTTTGCGCGGCTGCTGCTCTACATATCGTTTTTCCCGCAGCTGATAGCGGGTCCCATCGTCCGCTACGGCGATATCGCGCCCGCTCTCGACAATATAAAGCCGAATACGCACGATGTCTTTCGCGGACTCTGCCGCTTCGCGCGCGGACTCGGAAAAAAAGTGCTCATCTCGAACTACTGCGCAGCCGCGGTCGCCGCACTCGACGCGCTGACCGTCGCCCCTGCGCTGACTACCGTATGGGCGCGTGCGCTGCTCTTTACGCTGCAGATATACTTCGATTTTTCGGGCTACAGCGATATGGCGATAGGTCTCGGGCGAATGCTCGGCTTTCGCTTTCCCGAGAACTTCAACTACCCCTTCGTATCGGCAAGCGCGACCGAATTCTGGCATCGCTGGCACATCTCGCTCTCGACATGGTTCCGCGATTACCTTTTCTACCCCGTGATGCGCAGCGGACCGATGTCCGCACTCTCCCGCAGACTGCGCGCGCACGGGCACAAGAAAGCGGCGCGCAATATCGTGACCGTGACGGCGCTGCTGTGCGTGTGGTCGGCTACGGGGCTGTGGCACGGTGCGAGCTGGAACTACGTGCTATGGGGGCTGTATTATTTTGTGCTGCTCACGCTTGAAATGTTCATACAGCCGCACCTGAAAAAGCATGTTCCCCGAGTACCGGGCGGTATTCTCGCGCATCTGTATTTTGCGCTGATAACCGTGTTCGGAATGGCGATATTCAGCTATGAGAGCGACGTGTTCGTCTCGCTCGGCAGGCTGCTCGGCATCGGCGTATGCGGCTTCTCGAATATCTTTACCGAGGCGGTGCTGCGCGAATATCTCTATCTTATCATCGCCGCGCTGCTGCTCTCGCTGCCGATTTTCCCCGCGCTGCGCCGACTGCTGTTCAGCCGATTCGGCACCCCGCCCGCATGGCTCAGAGCTGCCGCGAGCACGGTGCTTGTGCTTGTGACGGTCGCCGCTTCAAGTGCATGCCTGGTCGGCAATACGTATAATCCGTTCTTGTATTTCAGGTTCTGATAAAAGATGATGAAAAAAAGAAGTGATAAGGCATACGAGCGACGGGAAAGCAAGCCGCTCGGCGCAATAAACAACATAAACTATGAGGCGTTCGTCGAGGACGATGGAAACGATGAGTTTCTGATAGGTCCCGACACACGCCGCCGCAGGCGCAATGCGTCACCGCGGCGGGGCGAAAATAACGCTCCCGCAAAGGCTGCGAAGCACTCAGGCTCGGCAAAAGCGACAAAGAATATAGCGCCTTCAAAAGTTAAGAAGCAAAGGTTTCCTGACGGCGCGGAGAAGCACGCCGACGCTTCCAAGGCGATGCACACTGCTCCCGAGAAAAACGAAAACCACATAACTCCCGCAAAATCGAAAGGGTGCAGAAGCGGCGAAAAATCAGCAAAGCCCGCCGAACGCAACTCCCCCGCAAAATCGACAGAGCGCAAGCCCCCCGCAAGAACGGCGGAGCGCGTATGTCTTGCGGTGCTCGGTACCGCGCTGTGTGCGGTCTCTGCATACAACGCATTTCAGTCGAACCGCCCCACCGTATCCGAGAGCGAGAACCGCTCCCTGACCCCGATGCCGACCTACTCCGCAGAGGCGCTGCGCAGCGGCGAATACTTCTCGGGGCTCTCGCTGCACTTCTCGGACACATTCATCGGCAGAGAGCGGCTGATGTCGCTGTCACAGAAGATAGGCTCGTTGACGGGTCCGCGCGGCGGGCTGTCGGTGCTTGACGCGCCCGCAATGACCGACGACACCCTCTCACCCGACGAAGAGCAGCGGCTTGAGGAGCTCGGCAGACGTGCGGCAAAGCGCTGGAACGGCGACAAGGCGGGCTTTTTCAAGCGGCTCGCAGAGCCGCCCGAAGCGGTCACCGTGACCCTCTCGGAATCCGACATCACCCTGTACGTCGGCAGCACCGCAACGCTCGACATCACGGTAACGGGCACGGGCGAGCTTTCGCTCTCCTGCTCTGGCGATGCCGCGAGCGCGACGCTTGACGGCGAGAGCATCATAATCACCGCAAACGCGGAGGGCGACAGCACCCTGACGCTCACATACGGAGAATCGAGCAGCAGCTGCGATATTCACGTCCGCACGGCGGGCGTGAGCGAAAATCAGGGCGCGGAAGCCGACTTTATCGGCAGCGGTATGTTCATCTACGGCGATGCCGTCTACACCATCTCGGGCTACGGCGAGACTGCGGTCGGCTATCTCGCGCAGTGCGCGCAGTACTACGCATCGCTGTTCCCGGGTACGCGGGTCAGCGTGCTGCCCTGCCCCGTATCGGCAATTGTCGTCGACGACCCCGATGTCACCGCGAACTTTACCGACCAGAAGTGGGTGCTCGATGCAATGCAGTCGCGCTTTACCGACACAAACTTTGTCAACAGCTACTCGGAGATATATTCGCACCGCAAGGAATATCTGTATTTCAAGAGCGACCACCATTGGACTCAGCTCGGCGCATACTACGCATACCGCGCCTTTGCGGAATCGGTCGGGCTCACCCCGACACCGCTCTCCGATATGCAGCACGAGGTGATAAACGACGATTTTCAGGGCTCGATGTACTCCTTTACGGGGGATGCAAGGGTAAAGAGCTTCCGCGATTCGGTCGAGGTGTACTACCCGACCAAAGCGGCGACCATGACCGTTACCCGCCGCGACGGCTCGACTCAGACATACGACCGCCTGATTATATCCGAATACGGCAACTACCTGTCATTCATCGCGAGCGACAACCCGTTTACGGTGATAAACGTCCCCTCAAATCCGCAGTATCGCTCGATACTCGTGCTCAAGGACTCCTACGGAAACGCATTTGTTCCCTTCCTCGCGGAGCACTACGGAAATATCATCGTCATCGACCCGCGCTACTGCGACGAAAATATCGCGCAGACCTACAAAAACTACGGTCTGACCGATATCCTGTTCGTCGGCAATATCCAGAGCCATAACTCGGTGGCATGGTCGAGATATTTCTATAAGTGCGTCGGCGTAGACATGGGCTGACGCGGCAGGCATGCATTGCAGACATCGGAATAGCTGCGGTTCGATTCGGGCTTGTATCGGTTTCGCCCCGACATGCGGCGGCAAAACAAGTTTTGCAGAGGCAAAGCCGAATCAGAACACGGCAAATAACTCGGCGCTGTCGAAAACCAAACGTTTTCGGCAGCGCCGAGCTTTTACGGTGTGTCCGAGTCAATCGGTCTGTTCTACGTAATACCTTGCCTGTGCATTCCACAGCTCATAGTATTTTCCGCTCTCATCCTTAAGCAGCTCGTCATGCGAGCCGTACTGAACGAGCTGCCCATGATCGAGCACGACTATCTTATCGCAAAAGCGGCAGGAAGAGAGCCTATGCGAGATAAACACAGCCGTCTTATCTCCGACGACGCTGCCGAACGACATAAACAGCTCCGATTCGGACTTCGGGTCAAGTGCGGCGGTAGGCTCATCAAGAATGATGATAGGGGCATCCCGATACAGAGCGCGCGCCATAGCAATCTTTTGCTCCTCGCCGCCCGATATCTCGACTCCCGACTCCTCAAAATCCTTATACAGATATGTATCTATTCCGTCCTTCATCCTGCTCAGCCGCTCCGCAAAGCCGCTTTTTCGCAGACAGCTCTCCACTCGCGCGGCATCGTAGGAGACCGAGGCGGCGACATTCTGTCCGATCGAGAACGAAAACAGCTTAAAATCCTGAAAGACCACCGAAAACAGCCCCTGATACTCATCACAGCGAAGCGTGTCGATATTCTCTCCGCCGATAAGTATCTCGCCGTCTGTCGGGTCATAGAGCCGACACAGCAGCTTGACGAGCGTTGTTTTACCGCTGCCGTTCTCGCCGACTATCGCCACCCGCTCGCCCTTTTCTATGCGGAGGTCGACATGCCGCAGCACATATTCCTCCGTACCGGGATAGCGGAAGGAAACATCCTTCATCTCAAGCCCCGCGTGCCCGATATCGACCGTGTCGATGCTCCTTGCATCGGTATTCTGCCGTTTTGCGGGAAGGTCGATAAACTCAAAGTAATAGTTCATCGCCTCATTATTCAGCCGTATCGCCGACAGCTCGGTTATCAGTCCCGAAAAGCCGCCCGTAAACTCGTTTATGCTGCTTATATACTGCAGCACCGAGCCGACCGAAAACAGCCCCGCCAGCGCCTTAAAGCCGACAAAAAGATATATCATGACATTCAGCCCGACCGATGCCGCCGTGATAAGCGACTGATACTTCATCTGATTTTCGGACAGCGATCTGAGCGTTCGGTTCACGTCGCCCATCAGACTCATTTCCTCGTTCAGAATAAGGTCCTTTTCGTTGTAGAGTCGTATATCCTTTCCGACGTGATACGAGGTGATATAGTTCTCAAAGTAGTAGCCGAACATCCTGTTGAACGGGATGATATCGTGCATCAGACCGTACATCCGCTTTGTCAGAGCGGCGTTTGCGTGCATCCCGACAAATACGCTCGCGACTATCGCCGCGCACAGCACGGCGGAGGTCAGCGGAGAGGTCAGCACCCGCATCACGGTATCGCTCGAATCCGTTCCCGTCGCGGTGAACAGCGAGAACGTCAGCGAGACCGAGAATATTATCATAAAAATATTCCGCGTGAGCGTCTGAAAAGAATCCGCAAGCTTGAATAATCCGCCGTTATTCAGATTCTTGACCTCGTCTATTTTTGCCTTGAGCATATGCGTCTTTGCATCCTCAACGGTCTCGTAGTCCATGTTTATGACCTTCTGACCGAGCTTCAGGTCAAAATTGTGACTCAGCGTAAACCGTTTCAGACCGATGCGCTTAGACAGTATTCCCGAAATGAATTTGACCGCCATGTTGGATGCCGCAACTGTCACCGCGTACATCATCAGCTCGCCGAAGGGACGGCTGTCTACTATCGCGTTCAGTATCAGCGCGGACATGTATATGTTGATAAACGGCGAGAGCGCGTCAAAGACCGCCCCGACAACGGTAAGCAGCAACAGCCCGCGGCAGAGACCGTGAATCTCCCGCAGCCCTCTCATAACCGTCGAAAGATCACTCTTCAATGCTTTCATCCGAAGGGTCCTCCCTATAATATCTGCTCTGGAGCTCAAACAGCTCTCTGTACCGTCCGCCCGCTTTCATGAGCTCGTCGTGCGAGCCCTCCTCCGCTATTCTGCCGTCCTCCAGAAAGAGAATTCGGTCGCAGAAGCGCGTGCTCGAGAGTCGGTGCGAGATGAAAACAGACGTGCTCTCGCTTGTCAGCTCGTTGTACTTCATGTACAGCGAGTTTTCCGCTATCGGGTCGAGCGCTGCGGTCGGCTCGTCGAGAACAACGATACTGCCGTTCTTGTACAGCGCCCTTGCAAGCGCAAGCTTCTGCTTCTCTCCGCCCGAAAAGTCAACGGCATCCTCGTTCAGTGTTTTCAGCAGCAGCGTTTTCTCGCCGTGCTGCAGCCCCGACACCTTTTCGCTCAGCCCCGACTGCTCCAAAACCTCCTGCAGCCGTGCCCTGTCCACCTTATCCTCATCGCAGAGGGCAATATTTTTCTCTACCGAGACGGGAAGCAGGAATATGTCCTGAAAAACGACCGAGAACAGCTTGTAATACTCGTCACGATTGTATTCCGATATGTCGCGCCCCGCCACACGAACGCTGCCCGATGTCGGCTTGTACAGACCGCACAGCAGCTTTATCAGCGTCGTTTTTCCCGCGCCGTTCAGACCGATTATCGCGACCTTTTCGCCCGCCCTTATTTTCAGGCTGACATGCTTTATCGTGTCCCGATCGCTCGACGGATAACGGAACGAAACATCGTCAAACTCTATTTCGGGCGCCGCCGTCGGGAGCGCTGCTCCCTCTCCGCGGTTGAAGCGGTCGGGCATATCGAGAAATCCGCGCAGATCGCAGAGGTTCAGACTCGTAGCATGTATCGCGCCGTACGACCCGATGATGCCGCCGAGCCATCCAGCATACTGCGAGATTATACCGAAGTACATTACAAACTCCGCTGGGGTTATCTCGCCCCGCGTCGTAGAATAGAAGAGATAGCCGTACACGCACAGATCGCCCGCGGCGACAAGCAGCGTCTTTACCGCATCGACGCCGAAGCTGCGGCGCTGAATTACCTTCTCCCAGTGATAGCGCTGCCCGAACAGAGTCTGCGAGAGCTCATAGAACCACCCCGCCATCCCGTTCAGCCTGACATCCTTTGCGCTCTCAAAGCTGACCGATTTGTTCTGTATGTATCTCAGCTTTCGGTCGACGACCACCCAGTTATCCATGTTGCGGTGTACCCATTTGCTGTACCCTACGGTCACAAAATAGTTGGTCAGCGTTACGACCGCAAGCAGCACCGCTATCATCGGATGCAGCGTAATGATAATAGCCGAGTAGGTCACCAGACCGAGCAGATTCGACACTATGCTGACAAACTGCGAGAATATCTGCTGCGTTCCGCTGCTGTTGTTCCAGACCGAGTTGAACGCCCGCTCCATCTTTTCCTGACCCGCGGGGGATTCGATATTCTCATAATCGGTATCCATGGTCTTTCCGCAGCATAGATTTATGTATTCAAAGCGGTTGCCGAACGCGCGCCAATCAAGCTTTGACTCCACAAACTTCTGCATCAGCTGCAGCACAAGCAGCAGCGCCGACAGCAGCACGACCTGCACCGTGTACCGCGCCGCTCCGACTCCGTCGGTTATCAGGCTCACCACCTGCCCCGATGTGTACGTCGCCAGAAGCGGGATCAATACTACCGTCGGCATCTTGATGAACGTCGAAAAAAGCAGAAGCTTGTCCAGCGACCACGCTTTTTTCATTATGAAAGCTATATTCCCGACGATCGAATAGCTGCTTTCTTTTTTATTCTTCATAATTCCTCCGTGACAAATGTTTTCGCAGGTATCATGCTGTATGAAACACTCCGCAAGACGTCGACCGAGCAACGTTATGTGAGTTGAATTTTCCGCTTCGCAGCGGTTACGAATCGACACGGTAATCAGGCAATAAATACACCTTTGATTTGCTCTGTCACCCCGCCGCAAATGACTTATGCATGTCATCTTCACGTATTTATCTCGTTTTGTTCATTATATCACAAATTCAGAGTTTGTGTCAATTTTGGCGTGAAACATATCAAATTTGTCCTGAAAAGCATTATTATGTAAGTTTAGGGAAATTCTTTGCCTTCTTCACAGGATTTTCACATCGTTTTACGGAGAGCTCCGCACAGTCACGCAATACCGAAAATCGCGATGCGAGCAGCGCAGTACCGCCGAAAGTACAGACGACAAAAACCGCGATACGGCAATGCCGTATCGCGGAAAAGCGAAAAACTTGATATTGCGTTATACCGCCGAGAGAATGCCGCCCGTGCGGGGTTGCCGCCGTGCAAAGCCTGACGCCGGCGCGGGGATGAAATCACCGCATCACTGTCCGCGTCTCCATGTAGACGGGAACATTATCAGCAGCAGCGGATATATCTCAAGTCTGCCGAGCAGCATCGAGAACGAGAGAACGAGCTTTGACAGCGGCGAATAATCGGCATAGCTGAGTGCGGGACCTACCCCGCCGAAGCCCGGTCCGACGTTATTAAAGCAGGAGACCGCCGCCGAGAAATTAGTCTCGATATTATACTCAATCGGGTCGAATGCGAGGATGAGCAGTATCAGAATCAGCAGCACCGAATAGAGCCCGATATACACACCGAGCCCCTGCAGCGTCTCGGTCTCCACCGTTTTGCCCGCAAAGCGGGCGGTGCCGACGGCGCGGGGATGGATGAGCTTTTTCAGATTCAGCTTTATATTCTTGAACATCAGCACGACGCGGCTGACCTTGAGTCCGCCCGCGGTCGAGCCCGCGCAGCCACCGATAAACATGAGTATCAGCAGGATATGGCGCGACAGCTGCGGCCACGTATCGAAGTTCGCCGTTGAATAACCTGTCGTTGTGATTATAGAGGCGACCTGAAAAGCACTCTGCCGTGCAGCATCCGACAGCGCGGGATAGATCGCGCGGATATTATAGCAGATAAGTCCGCTCGCGACAAGCACAATACCGACATACGCCCACAGCTCCTCGCTCTTGAAAGCAGAGCGCGCGCGGCGGATGAGTATGAGGTAATACAGATTGAAATTCACGCCGAATATCAGCATAAATATCGCGATAACCCACTGCTGATACGGTGTATATGAGGCGAGGCAGTCCGCCTTTATGCCGAAGCCGCCCGTGCCCGCCGTGCCGAAGCTGTGCACGAGACTGTCAAAGAGCGGCATGCCGCCGACGCAGAGCAGCACAACCTGCAGCGCGGTCAGACCGAGATATATCAGGTACAGTACCTTTGCGGTCTGACGGATACGCGGGACGAGCTTTCCGACGATGGGTCCGGGCATCTCCGCCTTCATTATGTACATCGAGGTGCCCGATTCCTGCGGGATTATCGCCATCATAAGAACGATAACGCCCATTCCGCCCACCCAGTGGGTAAAGCTGCGCCAGAAAAGTATCCCGTGGCTCATCGCCTCAACGTCGCGCACGATGGATGCGCCCGTTGTGGTAAAGCCGCTCGCGGTCTCGAAAAATGCGTCGATATACGACGGTATCTCACCGGAGAAAACGAACGGCAGCGCTCCTATGCCCGACAGCACGAGCCATGCGAGCGCAACTATCATAAAGCCGTCCCGCGCATACAGTATACGGTCGCGCGGCGGGAAGGTGTGGGCTATCACAAAGCCGATCACCCCCGTGCAGACCGCGGGTATCAGGAATGCGGGAACGACATTCATCTCTCCGTATATCAGTGCCGCAAGCATCGGTATGAGCAGCATAATCGCCTCAAGCTCTATCATCTGACCGACGGTGCGGTACACCATTCTTCTGTTCACGGTTTGCTTCTTCCTTTGGTAGTTATTTCTTTAGTAGTTATCTTTCAAAGATATCCGAGAGGTCACGCAGGCACATTCCCGACGCGATAACGACTACGCGGTCGCCGTCAAGTATCATATCGTCGCCTGTCGGGATGATAGGCCTACGGTCACGGATGATACCCGCAACGAGAACGCCGCGGCGCAGCCGCAGATCGCGCAGCGCTATACCGATACCGCGCGAGCCCTCATGGGCGATAAATTCAGCCGCCTCTGCGCTGCTGTCCATCAGCTTGTACAGCGTCTCGACGTTGCTGCCGCTCGTATTCTCGAGCGCGCGGGCATAGCGGACAAGCACATTCGACATCGCCTTTTTCGGCGAGACGATGCAGTCGAGTCCGAGCTTTGCGGCAAGCTGCGCAAATTCGGTGCGGTTGACCTTCGAAATTACGGTAGGAACGGTCTGCGATGCCGCGAAGAAGGAGAACAGGATGTTTTCCTCGTCGATGCCCGTCAGCGAGACGAATGCATCCATCGAGCGTATACCCTCCTCGAGCAGCAGCTCCTGCTCCGCGCCGTCTCCGCAGACGATCTGAGCCTTCGGCAGCTTGACGCACATTTCCTCACAGCGGGTCTTATCCTTATCTATTATCTTGACCGAAACGCCGATGCCTATCAGCATCCGCGCGAGATAGTATGCGGTGCGGCTCGCGCCGAGTATCATGACGTGCTGCGACTTCTTGCGCAGGATGCCCATGTCGCGCAGCAGGTTCTGTATCTCTGCGGGCGATGCGGTCAGCCCTATCTTATCCCCGTCGCGGAGGACGAAATTACCGTCGGGGATATAGACCTCACCGTTGCGCTGAACGACGCAGACAAGAAAGCTCTCGCTGTATCGGTTACGCAGTTCGCTGAGCGACAGCCCGCACAGTGCGGAATCGCCGTGCAGTATCAGCTCTATCATCTCAAAACTGCGCCCCGCAAACGCCTCTATCTTGACGACCGACGGGAGCTTGAGAATGTCGAACAGTTCTCTTGCCGCGAGCTTTTCGGGGTTGATAGCCATCGAGAGCCCGAGCTGCTGACGCAGAAAGCCGAGGCTCTTGTCGTTGTATTCGGGGTTGCGGATACGCGCGATGGTCTTGACCTCTCCGAGCTTGCCCGCTATAAAGCAGCCGAGCATGTTTATCTCATCCGAGCCGGTTGCGGCAACGAAAATGTCCGCCTTCTGTATCCCGGCTTCGTCAAGCGTCAGGCAATCAACGCCGTTTCCGCACACGCCGATAACATCGCTCGTGCTCGTTACCGCCTTTATTACCTCGGGATCCGAATCAATGGCAACAACGTCGTGACCCTCAGAAACAAGTGCCTCAAGGATGGTTGTTCCTATCTTTCCGCATCCCATAATAATGATGTTCATTACTGCAGTTATCCTTTCAAAAAGCCGCAGCGGCTTAATAATCCAAGCCATTATAGCACTACTTCCAATCATTTGCAAGAGGTACGGTAAATATTTTCCGCGCCCGACCGCGGCAAAGCATACATCCAGTAAAAAACTGCGAGGGTGGCAGAAACAGCGCGCAGCCGATTCTGTAATTGCGTTTGCCGGAGCTAAAAGCCACGCGCTAACAGCAAAACCGCCCCGACGTAAAAGTGTCGGGATAAAATCGACCGCCACGGAAAATAATCCGCCGCCCTACACATGCTGCCCGCTCATACCTGTTAAGCAAAACGAAAAATCCACCCCGACGCAAAAGTGTCGGGGTGGATAAAAAACCTATTTCACCGCGCGAACGCGGTCAGCCGAAAAGCCGTCGGATCACTGTGGGTTATCGGTCTTGGGTTCCTCGGGAGTCTTTGGAGTCTCGGGCGCTGCGGGGATAACGGACTTGTCGCCTGACAGAGCCTTCATCAGACGGATAAGGTCCTTCGTATCAACATTGCCGTCGCCGTTAATGTC
>OIYS01000116.1_pt1 | contig 58593 bp, 105 predicted proteins | sample 1588271 | NCBI WGS metagenome assembly OIYS01 (sample SAMN03283286) | human gut metagenome | biome: human-associated habitat; material: feces | host: Homo sapiens | place: Peru | collected 2012 | reverse complement strand
GTCGTAGAGAATTGGTTGAAACCGACAACATAGATGACCAGATTGTACACTCCTGTGTGGTGCAAATCCACACCTATCTACTTATTCTCAGTGATTTTGAGAATAGCTGATAAACGGGCTTGTTAAAGCTCCTCCTGACAATAAGAAGAGTAGACAGATGGTGTTTTATCCGGTTCGACCCCGGACTACTCTTTACTAAATAAGTTTTAAAATATCAGAAAAGGAGTAAACAATGGATAATTTACAGCAACACAAACAGCTTTTACAACAAATACATGATACATATGTCAAGAAAAATCATGATTACGGCGATAGTTTCAGCCGCTCATTTAAGAAATATGGATTAGTAGCGGCTATGGTTCGCATGGAAGATAAATGGAACAGACTTGATAATATGGCATCAGGAGCAGAACAGAAAGTTGCTGACGAAACTATAAGAGATACGCTGCTAGACCTTGCTGGATATTGCGTTATGACAACGATGGAACTGGACAGAGAGAAAGATAACGCAAATCAAAAGGCATTTGAAGAACAGGTTCGGGATGAATATGCCGAAGTTTTTGGAGAAGATAACGAGAACGAAAATGAAGAAACAGATACTTCTAATAAAACATCAGCGGAAAAGAGTTCTATTGATGTAGGCAAAGTAATGGCTTTACATAATGCAAAATGGTCGCAAGCAAAGATTGCTGATGAAATGGGATGCTCACAAAGCATGATATGTAAGATTATTAAAAAATATAAACAGTGAGGTAAATTTGAGGTGTAATATGTGTGAATTTTGTAATAATAAGCCCAAAGCGATAATTTCATCTATAAAACAGAAGCCTGATGTAATTGAAATGGTTACCGCTGGAATAGAAGGTGGTAATACTTTAACAGTTCTAGGAATTTTACAAAGTTCATATTTTGTAGGTGTCATTCCTTTAGAAGCGGAAGCAAAAATATCTTATTGCCCTATGTGTGGCGAAAAATTGAGAGAGGACTAAGTATGTGTGAATTTTGCTCGTATAAAAACAATCCATTTATAATTTACGGAAAAGAAATCAAAATAAATAAATGTGCCAAAGAAACAGACTTGACGGAAGCACAGGTTATGAGAAACAGGGATGATGAAGTTCCGGGAATTGTGATTTATAAAGGATGTAGCGCAACCGGATATTTTGATATCAATTATTGCCCTATTTGCGGTAGAAAGCTGGTGAAAGATGATTAAAGAAGCATTGCTTGAGTGCTCAAGTAAGGGAATTATCACGCTATCATTTGATGGCGAAATGGTAAGGGGAATAGTAAGCATTGATAACATATCCAATATTTATCAAAAAGACACAGCAAAAGAAATTCAAATAACATTACTAGCAGAAGAAGTTAAGGTAAAACTTCCAGATGGAGAAATAAAGGATATATCAGAAATGTAGAAAGTTGGTGGAAGAATGAATGAAACTATTTTGTATATTTCCAAAACAGAACAGGACATACAAAGTTTTCTGAAATATCTTCAATCAAAACTAAAAGCAGAGCAAAAGGAATGTACCCTAGATAAAGAACACGATATTTTAAAAGTGCCAAAATATTACGATATTGTCGGAAAAAGTATTCACGGCAATATGCTTGGAGTAGGATATGGATATTGCAAATATTATTGTTTTTCAGAAGCGTATAACAAAGACAAGTATAGCAATACAGAAAATGAAAAACTTAAAGAAATTCTTATGCACACAAGACAAAGTGCAGGGAGAATAACAGGACTTGATATTTTGTATATGCTAGGATTGGTTTGAAAGTTGGTGAAGAAATGAAACATCAAAAAGAATGGCACACTTGCGACAGGTGCGGTGAAGAAATAAACGAAAATGAAAGAAGCATGTTTCTAAAAAGGGTTTATAGAATAAGCGGACTCTTAGTTAGAAAATATGCTTTTGAAAGTGTGAATGCTTTTGATTTATGCCCTAAGTGTAGGAAAGATTTTGAGAGGTTTATGAGGAATGAGTAAAATATTTAAAATGCCTGAAAATGTGATAATTCCAAAAGCTAGAGTTGAAAAAACAGGAGAAGAAGTAATGTCAGTTGCGTTTGATTTAGGCTCGGAAACAGGAGAGCGACCATTAGCAATGGTATTTGAGAACTATAACGGAAAAACCTATATCAGAAAACTTCTCAAAGATGATGAAGCGTTAGAATTGCATAAGTTGTTGACAGAATAGGAGTTTTGAAAATGAGTATGGCAGAAGTAATTAAATCAATAGAGTGCGGAGCGTTTAGAGAGATAGAACCGCATAAAATAGGCGGTAGAAACGGTGAAACTATAGATTGTTCTACTTTAGAAGATAAACCTGTTATTGTGGCAGATAATGAAGCAGACAGGCAAGCGTTGAGAGATTGCTTTAAGGGGTGAGATTATGAAAATATCAGAAATGAATAACTGCATTGAAAAAATGCGTGATTGTTACAAGTTTGATGATGATAAAACGGAAATAAGACTTGGCAATATACCAAGTGGTGACCGTGACAGATATGTAACTGTCGGCACTTGGGACGAAAACGGAACACAGATTGAAATGACAAGGCGTGCGGATGAATTAAACAAGGAGTGAGATTATGTTAATAGTGGCATTGCAAGATGATGTAGACAATCTGTATGCTATATGGAATACAGTTACAGATAGATTTTTAGGAGTTAATCTTGGAAAATATGAAGCTGTCGGAATTATTATGGATTACAAAGGAAATTACACCTTTGAAGAGGCATTAAACAGAGTTGAACATCCGCAACAATTTATTGATATTGCAAAATGTATTGTCAATGGATACTCAAGTGAAAAAGATATTAAAAAAATATTACAAAGCAAAGACGATGAGATAAGAGAATTAAAGCATATAATTGATGAAAAATTAGGTGGATGGACAAAAGACAAAAGATACGGCTTGACATTTAAGGATTTAATGCTTGTGCTTGAAAAGGCTGAAAAATATGATAAATTATCATCCCAATCATCAAAAGCAAAAAGCGAAATATTATTAGATATGTGCTACAAATATAACGCACGAATTACATTGTTTTTAAATGGACACGAGATACCTAATGTTCGCGATATAATATCAGCGGCAGAAGTTGGAGACAAAAAACAATTAGTTGTTGTATTTGAAGCTGATGAGTTGAAAATAAGGGATATAGACGGAAAAATCAAAGAATATTAAAAATAAAAACATTACCGGCTAACAAATAGAGTTAGTCGCTACCCTAGAACAATTATAGGTGAGTATTATGAGTAAAATTGATTTATATAATGGCGATTGCCTTAAACTAATGAAAAATATATCTGAGAAATCTGTTGATTGCGTTATTTGTGATTTGCCATACGGAGTTACAGAATACGAATGGGATAAAATTATAAATGGGAAAGAGTTATTTGCAGAATACAAAAGAGTATGTAAACAAAACGCAAACGTATTGCTTTTTTGTCAAATTAAATTTGCTAAATATTTAATGTGCTCAACTTACCCAACAGAATTTTCACATTGCTTAATATGGGTAAAAGGAAATAAAACACGACATTTAAGTGTTGATAAATTGCCAATGTCGCAATATGAAATGATATTATGCTTTCGCATTAATAAATACGATAATAAAGAAAGACACAAAGCATTAAGACAATATTTTACAGATGAATTAAAAAAAAGTGGGTTATCAATTAAAGAAATTGAAGAAAAGATACCTAATAGAAGTGCCCATCATTGGTTTCGATTTTCGTCTGATTTTAGAATACCAACAGAAAAAAAACTATATACGGCTTCGTGAAATTACAGGATTATACAAAAGAGATTATAAAGATATTAAAAATGAGTTTATTTCTGAAAAGAAAAATATATGTACTTACAATGGAAACCGAGAAAGTGACGTATTAAAATATGAATTAAAAGAAAATAGAGTGCATCCAACACAAAAACCTGTCAATTTGTTAGAATACTTAATCAAAACTTATACAAACGAGGGCGATACAGTATTAGACAACTGCATGGGAAGTGGCAGCACAGGCGTTGCTTGTGTAAATACAAACAGAGATTTTATAGGTATTGAATTAGATAAGGATTATTTCAATATCGCAAAACAGAGAATTACCGGTAATCAAAAGTGATTATTGCTAACCTAGAAAAATTATAGGCAGAGGTCTATAAGCACCTTTGCTGAAGAAAGCGAGGTGCTTCTTTTTTGGCATCTAAATATCTTAAAGAAACAGTTCAAAGTTATGAAAATTACATAGAGAAAAATGGAATAGATGAAAGTGTTATTGATGCATACATAGAAGCGGCAGGAGTGGCAATAAATACAGAAAAGGATATTCAGTATGGGTTGCAACTTACAAAGCGTTCTAAAAGCCTTGTAGAGCGTTTTTGCATGAAAAAAACAGGCGGCACAATATGGGAATTGGAAAAGTATGCGTTTGAGAATAAGGTTGAGTATGATTTGATTGATAAATATTATAAACCGACATTATATGAAGCCCAAAACAAAATTGTAGATAGTTATTTTCAGTACATAGAGAGAAAAAGAGAGCCTAAAGACAGATTTTATATGCCACGAAGAAAGCAATTAGTAAAAATTGGGCTTATTGATGCATTGCAAGGCATGATTGATGATAAATACGATATTTTGTGTGTCAGCTTAGTGCCGGGTGCTGGGAAAAGTACGGTTGAAAAGTTTTTTCATTCGGGCATAGCTGGTTGGTTTCCGAAAGATTATAGTTTGTTTTATTCGCATAGCGGTGATATTACACGGATGTATTATGATGGCGTTTACGACATTGTGACAAATGACGATGAATATGCATGGCATGAAATATTTCCAAAACTTTCAGTAACAAGCACAAATGCAAAGATGGAACAGTTTAACATAGGGAAATATAAACCGTTTCCAAGCGTACAATGCACATCTGTAGGAAGTAAAAATGCTGGTAAAGTTCGTGCGAGTAAATTTTTACTTGTAGATGATATGATAGGCGGTATTGAGGAAGCCTTAAATCCAGTTATTCTTGATAAACTATGGAATAAGTATGCAGTAGACGCAAGACAGCGTAAGACACAAGACACGGACGGAAAGCCGTGCAAGGAGATACACATTGCTACTCGTTGGAGCGTACATGATGTTATTGGAAGAATACAAAATATGTATGAGGAAAATCCGAGGGTTAAAGTGATTGCAGTACCGGATGTTGACCCGATTACAGGAGAGAGCAACTTTAATTACGAATATGGGGGCTTTACAAAAGAGTTCTTTGCAGATCAACAACTTTTGATGGATGAAATCTCTTATAGATGTTTGTATAAACAAGAACCTATTGAGCGTGAGGGATTGTTGTTTCCAGATGATAAAATACGCAGATACCTTAATTTGCCACACGGAGAACCAGAGATTATTACAGGGCAATGTGATACAAAAGGAAAAGGAACGGATTATTTCGTATTACCGGTTCTTCAAAAGTATGGGGATGATTATTATTGCGTTGATTGCGTGTGTGACAATACGGCGGACTATGAAGCTCAATACAGAAACGCAGCGGGTGTGCTTGTAAATAATAAAGTACAGGAATGCGAATTTGAGCGTAATGCTGGTGGAGACAGAGTTGCAATGGAAGTTAATAAGCGTGTTGAGAGTGTCGGATGGATATGTAACATCACTGATACCCCAACGGAAACAAATAAAGAAGCAAGGATATTCCAATGTTCTAACTGGATATTACAGCACATTATTTTTAAAGACCCCTCGCTTTATAAACCTAACGAGCCATATGGAGTAATGATGTCATTATTAAAGCAGTATTCGGTGTCGGGTAAAAAACAATTAGATGATGTACCGGATGTTTTTTCAAACTTTGCATTAAGAATAACTCAAGGAAATAGAATTTCCAAAGTTGAAGCGGCTGTAAATCCTTTTAGTAGCGGTAGGAGGTATTGACATATGATTTCAAAACAAGATTTAATACAGTATTCCGATTTAAAAAAGGAAGTTGTAGAAGTAAGAAGCAAAATAAAAAAACTTGAACAAGATATTTTAAAAATAGAATCGGGCGAAACTGTAATAGATAGCGTTACGGGCGGAAATGGCGGTTATCAACATTTTAAAATTGAGGGCGTTCCAATTCCTGAATATAGTCATAAAAAAACATTGCTTTATTCAAGAAAAACAACATTGCAACTTCTTGAAGATGATTTGCTTGATAAAACAAATGAAATAGAAGAATTTATTGTAAGTATCAATGACAGTAGGATAAGAAGAATAATAAATCTCAGATTTTTAGAAAATAAATCATGGAATGAAGTAGCTGATTGCATAGGCGGTGGGAATACTGAGGATAGTGTAAGAAAAAGTTTTACAAGATTTTTTGAAAAATAGTAAGTTGTCCGATATGTCCGTTAAAAATAATTTATTATTATAATTGTAAAAATATTCATATAAATACTTCTTTTCGGTGCGTATCACTTTTTAACAGGTGGTGCGCATTTTTTACGGAGAAAAACAGAATGAAAAGTAAAATGATATATTGTCCTCAGTGTAGAAGAAAAGTCGCTACATATGATGGGCGAGCAACGATAAATAAAATTGCAAAATGCAAAAAATGTGATTTACAAGTTATTTATGATGTTGCAAGGGATGAAACAATAGTTAAGCCGTTACCAAAAAGAGAAACATCTAGCGGTGCTGTTTTATATTAGGAGGGAATATGCAAAACAAAAGTCCTCTAAGAGATATTGTAAAAGGAAATTACGGCAGAAAAGTATTATATACTACTGCGGAGACAATAACACAGGACAACATATTAAAGGTTGTCGGTGATGTTATCGGAAATTTCTATTACAACAAAACTATAACAGATTATTTGTGGCGATATTATAAAGGTGACCAACCGGTGTTGTACAGAACAAAGGTAGCAAATGATGATATAATCAATAAAATTGTAGAAAACCATGCATATGAGATAGTACAATTCAAAGTTGGACAAACTTATGGCGAGCCGGTACAGTTTGTGAGCAAAAAAGATGATGATGCCGTAAATAATGCCGTTGATGAACTTAACGACTATATGTCAGATGCAAATAAACAAGAAAAAGACATTAAGTCGGGTGAATGGCAGTCGGCTACAGGAACATCTTTTAAAGCATTGCAGTTCTCTGATGGTGACATACCATTCAGAATTGTGTGCCCTACACCCATGAATACTTTTGTTATTTATAATCAAAGCACAGAAGAACCTATGGTTGCGGTACAAGAGTTAAAGGACTTTGAGGGCAATTATTACAAGTTATGCTACACAGATACAAACTCATGTATTATTAGAGATGGCGTTGTTTCTGAATGGAAGTTACATGGATTTGGGAGTATTCCTATCGTGGAGTTTCCAAACAACCATGAAAGATTGTCTGATGTTGAAATTGTTATTGATATGTTAGATGCAATTAACAATATGCAGTCTAACAGGATGGATGGAGTTGAACAGTTTGTTCAGTATTGGGTTAAGTTTATAAATTGCGAGATTGACGAAGAAACATTTGCGAAAATGAAAGAAAGCCATGCACTTGCGGTCAAGTCGGTCAATAAAGACAATAAATCGGATGTTGACATTATGACGCAAGAACTCAATCAAACACAATGTCAAGTCGCTAAAGATGATTTGATTGATAATCTTCAAGCAATTTTAGCGATACCGAATAGAGAATCACAAAACTCTGGAGGCGACACGCAGGGTGCCGTATCTCTTCGAGCAGGATGGGACTTTTCTAAATCTAGAGCAAAGTTAAAAGACCCGATTGTTAAATCAGCAGAAAAGCGGCTTGCTAAAGTAGCGTTAAACATTATTCGTATTAAAGACCATGATTTAGGCATAACATTGAGAGACTTTGATGTGCAGATAAATCATAGTCCGCAGGATAATATGTATACTAAATCTCAGACGCTATTACAGCTTTTACAGTGCGGCATACATCCGCTTATAGCTATTAAAACAGTAGGGTTGTGGGGAGATGCAGAAAAGACATTCTTACTATCACAGCCATATATAGATAACCTATGGAAAACTATTGATGATGTAGAAGCACAGGAACAAAAAGCACAAGAAATAGTGCAACAAATGAACAGTAACAATGAAGTAAATAATGATAATAACAAAAATGAAGCAGTTATCGAGTAATCGGTAGCTGTTTTTGTTTTGCCAAAATGAGGAAACAATATCATGAGCGTACAAGATTTTGACGAACTGGATATAATCGGGAAAGCACTATCATATGAAAAATATTTTGATGAAATGGAAATTCCTGATGAAGAAAAGCAACAACGAATAAAACTTGCTAAAAAGTTTGAAAGTATGTTTTTTAGTTTATTCCTCATGCTGTTAGATGAAAACAAAGATATTGAAAATTGCTATAAGATTGCAGATGAAGAATACTGCAAAATAGCAAGAAAGTTTTTAAATACAAAACAGACACCCGCATATATCAATGATTATGCTGCACAAATAACAATGTCTGTCATAGACACTACAATTAAAAATTTAAACAGTGATTATTATACTTCACAAGATAGAGCAATGAATATAGCCGCAAACGAAGCTAATTCCATGGGAAATTACCGGGAACAAACAGAAATGATAAAACAAGGCTACAAATATAAAGTGTGGCAAACAATGGAAGATGAAAAAGTAAGACATACTCATACAGAAGTAGATAACACAAAAATAGGAATATTTGAGCATTTTAATGTTGGCGGTTCAGAAATGATGTTTCCAAAAGATATATCATTGGGAGCAAGTGCAGAAGAAACCGTTAATTGCAGATGTTCACTTGAATACTTGAAAAATTAGCAATCCATAAGGGTTGCTTTTTTAATACAAATTTTGCACCTATGCGGTAAATAGGAGAACTCAGCAGGAGCAACCTGCGGTAACAAAAGCGTGAGTTTAACGGAGGTAATTTATGACAAGAGAAGATGTAATAAAACTTTTTCCTGATGCAACAGACGAACAGATAACTAGCTTGTTAAATCAGAACAATGCAGAAACAGCGAGGGAAAAGGAAAAAGCAAAGCAGTATAAAGCAAAGGCTGATAAGGCTGACGAATTGCAGACACAGCTTGATGAAATTGAAGCAGGAAATCTTACAGAAGTTGAAAAAGTAAACAAAGATTTAGAAGCGGCCAATAATTTGATTGCAAAGCTGCAAAAAGATAATGCGGTCAGAGACCAAAGAGAAGCCGCTATGACTAATTTTAAAATTACTGCTGAACAGGCAAAGGCAGTTGTTAAAGATGATGGAAGTCTTGACTATACCGAACTTGGAAAGATTATGTCCGAAAAAGAAACAGCTGCGGCACAGGCTAAGGAACAGGAGATTGCAAATAATACGACAAATCCGGGCGGTAGCAGTGCAGGCAGTGATAAAGGAACTGAAAAACCGGCAGATGTTGAAAACGCTGAAAAGATAACTTTCGGAGAAGCATCAGCCAACAATGAAGCAAAAAATCATTATGTTTTATTATAGGAGGTAAATTATGGGAAAACCGATTGAAAGAGACTTTACGCAAAGTAAAGGTATTTTAAAATACTTTCCTTATGAGGGAGCGGCGTGTATTGTACCGCAAACAATGGTAACAAGTGCGGATGCAAACGGAAAGAAAATTGCAAAAGCGGGAACACCGTTTCCGAGCAATGACGCAAAATGTCTCGGATATTTACTTGAAGATGTAGATGTAACAATGGGAGATGCACCGGGAACATATGTGTATCAAGGTTCTATTGACAAAGCAAAAGTGACAGCAAACGGAGTAACTGTGGCAGATGAAGCTAAAACGGCAACACCACGAGTTACTTTTTTTGATTAAAGAAAGAGAGGTACATAAATGGCATTACCATTATCAGAAGCATTCACAGCGAGAAGTCTCGGAGTAATGTGGAATAACTATGAAAAAACATTAGGTTCTGCCCCTTATCTTGGCAGGCAGAAATTCGGAACAAGAAAACAGGACTATCTTGACCTCAGATTCATTAAAGGAAAGAGCGGACTTCCTGTATCGTTAAAAGCATCTGCCTTTGATGCACAAGCAGAATTAAGGGATGTTGGCGGTTTCTCTGATGTTAAGAACGAAATGCCTTTCTATCGTGAAAGCTACATGGTTACAGAGAGAGAAGAACAGGATTACGCAAATTATCAAAATGCGGAAAATTCTAGCCTTGCGAATCAGGTACTTAGAGAAATTAGCAAGAAGCCTATGAATCTTATTGAGGGGGCTGTAGTTGTTCCTGAAAGACAGATTTGGAGTTTGCTTGCCCCGGTTGACGGAGTTCCTAAAATTGATGTTCAGATTGGTAAAAATAAATTTACAGTCGATTATACATCGGACAATGGCGAAGCACACAAAAAAGACCACTTTATCGAAATAAAAGCCGCAACGGACAAATGGGACGCACCAACAACGGCAACACCCCTCGACGACCTCATTCAAGCAAGAAGAACATTTGCAAAGAAAACAGGCTATTCATTAACAAGATTTACAATGAATACAGAAACATTTGAAAAACTTCTTGAAGCAGAGGACACAAAGAAGCAGGTGCTTGGTATTGCAGCATATCAGGGCGGCATCAGGGTACAGCAAGGACAGGTTGTTGATTATCTGAAAGGCTATGGCATTGAGATTGAAGTTTATGACAAACTTTACATTGATCCAGCAGATGGTCAGACAAAATATTTTGTGCCAACTGGTGTTATTTGTGCTCAATCGGGCGGAGTGTACCTTGGAGACTATGTGTTTGGCAGAACTCCGGAGGAAAGAAGCGGAAGCCTTACAGACGGAAATCTTTCTATTGTGGAAACTGGTATCGCTGTTTACACATATACTACAAATCATCCTATCAATACTCATTGCGTAGTATCTATGATTGGACTGCCAACTTTTGAGGGAATGGATAGTGTTGTAGTAATGAAAGTAATGTAGGAGGTGCTACATGAAAGCGACACACACTATTAAGTACAACGGAAAATGGTATAACGCAGGTCAAGAAGTTCCCGAAGATAAACCGGGGGCTTCTTTTGCTTATACTAAAACAGACATAAATCGCATGAGCACGGCAGACTTACAAGCACTTGCATCTGAAAACGGAATTATAGATGCTGACAGTTTTAGCAGTGCTGATTTGAAAAGTATGTTGATTGAAAAATTCAATTTGTAGGAGGCAATAATATGGAATTAAAAGATACAGTCGAGATGATGAACAGCACTAATTATAAAGAAAGATTTAAAGCTGAATATAACCAACTTGCAATTAGATACAAAGGTTTAAAAGCAATGCTTGATAAGTGGGATAATGGAACTTTGCAGTTTAAGCCTAATTGCCCGAGAAGTACATATAATATGCAGATTAAAGCAATGGCAGATTATCTTGCAGTTCTTGAAGCAAGGGCAGTAATGGAAAATATAGATTTGTAGGAGGTAGCTGTATGGAATTGAACAAAGCAGAATATACGATTTTAGCACAAGTGAAAATCAGACTTAAACAATTTCATATAGAAACTATCACAAATGAAGATGATACAACAAAGGATGTAGTCGTATTTGATAACAAAGAAGATAATTTGCTTATTGAACAGCTTATTAAACAGGCTACAGAAGATGTTAAAAACAGAAGAAATTACCCCAACAGCTACACAGATGAAATGATAACCGAGGACTTAAAGCAGTTTGAGGGAGTTATCGTCAATCTTGTTGTGTATGACCATTCACAGGCGGGCGAAGCATTTATGGCAAGCTATGGTGAAAATGGTGTAAGTCGAACTTGGAAAGACAGAGACAGCTTATTTGTCGGGGTATTTCCTTTTGTGAAAATGTTATAAACATCAAAAAGAAGAATGTGCGTTACCATATTCGTGAGGTTACGAAAATGGTAGCAGGCGATGTGCTTTAAAGGGTGGTGGGCGGCACATCAACTAAAGAAAAATGGAGATATAAAAATGCAAGATTTTTTATTTCAAACTTACCTGATAGCATTACCAACGGCATTGGGATATATAGTTTGGCTCTTAAAACAGCAAAAGAAAAATAGAGATGCGAATAGCAAGGGAACAATGTTACTTTTGCGTGTGCAACTTATTGAGTATCACGATAAGTATATGAAACTTGGTGAAATGCCCTCATATGCATATCAGAACTTTTGCGAAATGTACGATGTATACCACGCGTTAGGCGGTAATGGTATGGTTACAAAAATGAAAAACGAAATCCAAGAAATTCATTTAGGCAAAGGAGGTAAAAACTGATGGACTTTACGCAAGTACCTACAGTAGTTGCTATTATAGTGATTACTTATTTAATCGGATATGCTTCAAAGCAGATACCACAGGTCAAAGACAATATTATTCCAGTTATCGTAGGTGTAGCCGGTGGAATACTCGGTATTGTTGGAATGTTTGTAATTCCAAACTATCCGGCAGATAACATTCTTGACGCAATAGCAGTTGGCATTGTGTCAGGCATGGCAAGCACCGGTGTTAATCAGATTTACAAACAGGTAAAGAAAAATGCTTGATATAAACAAGCAGTCAATGAAGTATTCACAGCAAGGGGCACGCATCACAATTTATGAAAGAGACGATGAGGGCAATATAATTTATGAGGGCTATACCGACAGTGACGGAAACTTTGTGCCCTATCTTGATGATGAGGGTAATAAAATTCCTAAAATTATCGGGGAAAAAGTCGGTTTTTCAAAACCTGTCGATTTTAGAGCAAACATAGCGTTTAGCGGCGGCGAAGCTAAAACAGAAGAATTCGGCTTTGATGCCGCCGACTATGACGCAATAATGTTGACAGATAAAAATGAGTTTCCTTTAAAAAAAGGTGACTTAATATGGCTTGATAGTGAAGTAACTTACATTGACGAAGATATGGAAACAGTTGACGAAACATCGGCAGATTTTACTATAGTCGGAGTTAAACCGGCTTTAAAGTCAACAAAATATGTGCTTAAAGCGGTTGTAAAGTAGGTGTTTTATGACAAAGCAAACAATAACACTAGGTTTGTCTCAAAAGTCTGTAGAAAAGGCTTTAAAGCAGTTTAGGCAGTACAAACAATGGCTTAGAAACAAAACTACAGAACTTGTAAAGACACTTGCGGAAGTTGGAATACCTGTTATAGAAACGAATGTCGCTGACGCAAGTTATACATTTGACAGCAAAGGGGTTAGGAGCGGTTCTAACACAGAACATTATACCTATGTAAAACTTAATAATTTTGGAAGTTATTCACAGGCAAATCTTGTCGTCGAGGGTGAAGAAATTCTTTTTATTGAGTTTGGAGCTGGTGTTTATTACAACGGCGAAGCAGGAACAAGCCCACATCCAAAAGGACAGGAATTTGGCTTTTTAATTGGCTCATACGGTGTTGGTCATGGTGTTCAGAAAGTATGGGGATATTATGACGAAACAGGAGCACTTATAATGACGCATGGTGTTGAAGCAACAATGCCTGTTTTAAAAGCATATGAAAAGATTATAGCTGATTATGTATCAGTAGTAAGGAGAGTATTTGGAAATGGATAAATCAAGTTTATGGGCTTTAGAATTTAAAAATACTCTTTATAGCTTGTTTTCATACAACTTAAAAAAAGAGTATGGAACAAAATATAAAAACCTTAATATTACACAAGATGAAGAATTAGAGGGAATAGCGGTGTTTCCTACAGTGTTATTTCAACAAATTTCATTTACAGAAGTAGGAAAAACACTTGACGGACAGTTAATAAACGCAATACGACCTATTTTTCAAATAACGATAACATTTAAAGGAAATAGAAGTGATTTAGAAAATATAGCGGCATATGCCGTTTTATTTTTTAAAGATAAAAGATTTGAAGTAACAAGCATTGTCTATGGTATTTCAAACAAGGTCAGGTCAGCAACTTTCAGAGTATCAAGGGTAGTTGCGGCAAATGACAGATTGTAACTTATTGACCGGACATTTTTTAGAAATGTTCGCTAACTGCATAAAATTAGCAGAAGAAAGTGAGGTAAATATGGCAGCAGCCGGAATTTCGACACTCGGTATTACTTTTGGTTATGGTACAGAAACGACAGCTGGAGAAAAGCCGACAGCTTTTAAACAGCTTACAAGAATAAATGCAATCGGTGGTATCAATATTGAGCCGGAGCAAATAGACGCATCAGCACTTGAAGATTACACGACAAAATATGTCAAAGGTCGTGCAGACACAGGCGGGTCTTTTGCAGTAACAGTAAACTTTACGGATGATACCGTAAAAGAGTGGGAAGCCCTTATAAAGGCGTATAAAGCGTTGACAGGCGGAAAACAGATGTGGTTTGAAACTATCATTCCGGGTATTGATAAAGCGTTATTTGTTATTGCAGAGCCACCGGAAAGCATCCCTCAGCCAGAAATCGGGCAGAATGAACTCTTAACAGTCGAGATGAACTTGACTATTGTTGAGAAGAAAAACCCTGATACAAAGGTAGACTTTACACCGGGGGAATAAAAAGCTATTCGGCTGAGACAAAGGCTGTGTCGGATAGCAAATCTAAAACAGCCGACTACTCATACGATGAAGATGAAACAGTTTAAAAATAGCAAAATTGATTAAATGATTAAAAGTGGGGCGGTCTTAGGACTGCCCCCTTTCTTACAAATGTAAGGGAAAGGGAAATAATATGTATAAAATTATAAATATCAATAAAAAGGACTATAAACTTGAATACTCATTAGAAGCATCACTTTATCCTGAGAGCACAGAAAAGTTATTAGAACTTATATCATCAACAGATGCAGAAAACGAGAATGACAAGATCAAAAATATAATTAAAGGAATGTCAAATGTTCCACAAACAACATTACATATGTTCTATGCTGGCTTACTCGAGCATCATGGTACAGGCTCAGACGGTGATGGAACGGTAACATCAATAGAAGATGCAAAGGTATTGTTAAAACAGTATATAAGTGAAAATAAAACAAACTTCTATGCTGTTATGGAAATAATTATGGGACAGATGGCAGAAGATGGTTTTTTAGACTTGATAGGTCTGAACGACATGATACAGACCGAGGAAGAACCGAAGAAAACTCCGAAAGTTCCACAAGACCATTTGAAGAAAAATTAAGTTTCAAAGAAAATATTGAAAAAAATGTCTTGCCAAGTGCGATAAAGGCAGGATTGACATATAAAGAAGCTATGCATATGACGCCAAAAGCCATTGAGATGCACATAGAAGCGTACAGTGAAAGAGAACAGGAGAAAGTAAAAGTATCTGAATATCTTTCATGGCTCAATGGCTATTATGTTGTCGAAGCAATAGCTTGTACTTTTGGAAAAGGAAGATACCCTAAAAATCCTTTACAGGAAAATAACAATAGCGAAAACGGCGAAAAGCCAAAATCAGAATTGCAGAAGCAAAGAGAATTATTTGCGGCAAGATTGTTTGCTACATTTGCTAATGCAGAACTAGATAAAATCGAAAAAGAGGAATAGCAATTTTATTTGCCGTTCCTCTTTTATTTTTGAGGTGATAATCAATGAAAATGACTACAAAATATGCAAAAAGCATTAGCTATGGGAATAAAAGACCATTAAGTAACATCAAATACATTGTCATACATTACACAGGCAATAAAGGAGATACGGCACAGAATAATCTTGATTATTTTGCAAACGGAAATACAAGACAGGCAGGAGCACATTTCTTCGTTGATAAAAAAGGAAAAGTCGGCAAGTCAATAGCAATGAACCGTACAGCATGGGCAGTAGGCGGCGACCACAAAAGCGGAAGAAAAGGCGAAGCGGCTTATTTTGGTAAATGTACAAACACAAACTCGGTATCTATTGAATTATGCGATATGTGCTTAAAAACAAACTGGGAACAGATGTATGCGACAAGAAAACTTGTTAAATACATTCAAAGCAAGTGTCCTAATGCAAAAACAATAATTAGACATTGGGATGTAAACGGAAAAGATTGTCCAGCACCTTTTATAGGCAATGGCAATGAGAAATGGACTGAATTTAAGCGTTTTATAACAGCAGGCTATAAATTTACGGCGGTTGTTACAAAAGATGCGGCATTAAGAAATAAGCCTAAGCTGGGAGCAGTAAATAAAAAAGGTACTGCAAAAAAAGGAACAAAAGTTAAGATTGTCAAACTCAATGGAAATTGGGGACTTACTGACAACGGATATTGGATAAGTCTTGAAAAAGTAAAAGAGATTTAATCAGAATGAGGTGATTTGATGGAGTTAGATAGTTTAGAACTGAAAGTATCGGCAGAAGCACAGTCGGCAGAAAAAGCACTTGACAGCCTTATAGGTAAATTACAGAGTTTTTCAAAAGCACTTGGCGATATAAACACTACTTCCATCAGCAAAAATCTTAAAAATCTTGCTAAAGTCGGTGGCCTGAAAACGGTTACTAAAGAGGTAGAGGACTTAGGAAAAACTGTAGACAATGTCGGTAAGAAGAAAACAAAGGCTGAGGTTAAAGTCGATGTTAAACAAGGCTTAGAAGCTATTGCAGAATTACAGAAACGATTTGAGAATGCAGATAAAGATATAAAATTTACAGGCTCTACAACACAGCTTGAGAAACAATATAATAGGCTGTCGAATAGTCTTTCAAAACTCTTTGCAAAAGAAAATGAAGCCCTTGATTTAGGCAAGGCCAGTACAGGTGTTGAAAACTTTGTTAAATTAGAGCGTAGAATACAATCAACTATAAACCAGCTTGACACACTTAAAACTAAAATTGCAGAAGCTGAAAAAGCGAAAGCCGAATTTTTTGAAAAAGAAAATGCAAAAACAAATCAAAATAATAAAGCTGCAATTATGATCCCCTCTGAAAGTGAAATCAAAAAAGCAGCAGATACTTATCAAAAAAGTATAGAGAAAATATCCGCAAGCACATTACCTAAGCCTGTAGGTTGGACGCAAGCTGAGGGACAAAAAGAACTCTTAAAAATGCAAAAAGAAGCGAGAGAGGGAACTGCTGGCGCATTAGAGGGATATGACGCAAGAATACAAAAAGCTACAGCCGACCTTAAAGCAGTCGAAAAAAGTGGCAAGGGAATGGGTACTGAAGAGTGGGACAATGCGAGCATTGCGTTACAAAAAGTTGTAGCAGAGGCAAAGTGGTATAAAAACACATTAAAAGAAGCAGCTACTGAACTTGGCGTAAATGTCAAATCTATTAAGGAACTTGAAGCAGAAGAAAGCAGATTAGTACAAAAATCAAATCAACTTGCTAAAAAAGGACTATACGGAAGTACTGATTATAACGAAACAATTTATCAGCTCGGACAAGTTAGAGGAGAATTAGATAAACAAAAAACAAAGATTACGGGGGCAAGTAATGCTTTAAAAGGTTATGACGAGCGTATTGCACAGGCTAAAATCAATCTTGCTAATATACAAGCTAGCGGTAAGGGAATGGGTACCTCTGAATGGGACAATGCTAAAATGGCTTTGGTTAAGTTAGAAGATGAAGCAAGGCGGTATAAAGCGGCTTTAAATCAAAAAGCATTAGGACTCGATACCGACATAAAATCAACGGATAACCTCGAAACAAAGATAAAGAAATTAAATCTTGCTATAGAGCAAATGAGAAATAGAGGTATTGGTTTCGGTGATACAAATTTTGATAAGTTGTATCAACAACTTAATCAAGCTGAAAAAGAACTTGCAGAGTATAAAGCTAGACTGACAGAAAGTGAAAACTCAACAAGAAGTTTTGGCAGTACATTAAAGAGTGCAGCAACAGGCTTTTCTAATTTTATCAGCAAGATTAAAAACGCTGGAGCAGCAACACTTAATTTTGCTAAGAATGTCCGTAACATGAAATCGCCTTTAAAACTTGCACTCGGTCAAATTAGTAAATTAGGAAATTCGGTTGCAAGGCTGTATTTCAAGTACATGATGTTGTCAAGGGTTGCTGGTGCACTTGGTAAAGTTCTTGGCATATCAAGTGATTATGTAGAGGAATACAACTATTTTCAAAAGGCAATAGATAAGATTGCACAGGAAAATAAAGGTAATTACAAAAAATACGGCTATGATGATGCTAAGAGTTATGCGGATAGCTTTGAGGATAGACTTACAACTCTTACAGGCAAAATGACAGGATATAAGCCCGATAAAAATGGAAATCTTATAGATACTGATGTGGCAAGTCTTGGGCTTGATATTACACAGGTTACAAACTTTGAAGCACAGATTGCACAAATGACAAATTCTGTCGGCATGATGGGCGAAGCGTCTATTGCAACATCAAAAGCCATGACAATGCTTGCTGGGGATATGTCCTCATTAACAAATATGCCATTAGACACCGTTATGAAAAACTTTTCAAGTGGTCTTTCGGGTGCGGCAATGGCTGTCAAAAAATACGGCATGGATATATCAGTTGCGGCATTACAGGAAACAGCACTTGGGCTAGGTGTTAAGAAAAATGTTTCTGATATGACACAGGCTGAGAAAGAGTATTTGCGTGTTATCACTATGTTACAGCAGTCTAAAGTCGCATGGGGCGACTTAGCTAAGACTATCAATTCTCCCGCAAATCAATTTAGAATGTTAAAGTCCAATATCAAACAGTGTGGTTTGATGCTTTCAAGGCTGTTTATGCCTGTCATACAAAAAGTATTACCGTGGCTCAACGCAATGGCAATGGCTGTCAAAGATTTAATGAAATATATCGGTGACTTGTTCGGCTTAAAGTTTGATAGCAGTCTTGGTTCAACAGACAGTGGCACATCAGATACCTATGACGATGTATCAGACAGTGCCGACAATGCGGCAGACAGTATAAATAATGCGGCAGACGCACAGAAGAAGTTTAACAAGCAGTTGCAAGATTTTGATAAATTAAATAACCTTACAACAAACGAAACATCTAAGAAAGACAGTGACAAGGATAAAAATGGCACAGGAGATGTTAGTGGCGTTTTATCTGATGCTCTTATAAATGCTGTCGAGGATTATGAAAAACGCTGGAATAAAGCGTTTAAAAGCATGACAAGTGATGCTGACAAGCTCAAAGAAAAGATTGAAAAACTGTTTACAACAGCTTGGGACACAGGTGACGGAACAGAAATCGGTGAAGCACTTGCGACAACCTTAAATAAGGGCATTGACTGGGTAAATGAAAATACAAGCAAATGGGCTAAAGGCTTGAAAAAGATTACCTCAATTATGGGTACTTCTTTAAATGGTTTTGTTGAAAAATTCAAGTGGAAAGGTTTAGGAAAAGCTATAGGCAATTCTATTAAAGCCGCACTTGAAGCTGAAACAAACTTCTTTAAAAAAGTAAACTGGGTAAATCTTGGAAAAGGCTTGTCGAAAACTCTTAATTCAGCTATCAAAACAGGAGTTTTGCAGTCATACTTTAAATCAATGGCAAGCAAGTTAAGAGCGGCTATTGAGACAGCGTTTGGGGCAATTACTACTTTTGATTTTAAAGGACTTGGAAATGCGTTAGGACAGGGAATAAATGACTTTTTTAAGACAATGAATAAGAAAAATAAGCAGACTGGTCTTAATGGTTGGCAAGAACTTGGTAAAAGTTTAAGTGATGGCATAAAAGGGATAGCAGATACATTAACTACAGCTTTAAAAAAGGTGAAGTGGGAGAAAGTCGGTCAAAGTATTGGAGATTTTATCTCAGCTATTGATTTTGGCAAGGTTACTTGGAGCTTATTAGGTTTAGCAGAAGCGTTAGTAAGTGCAATAGGAAGTGCTCTCAAAGGTTCGTTTTCAAAAGCACCTATTGAGACAGGTTTATTGGCGGCATTTGCATTGGTAAAATACACTGGCATAGGAAAGTTTATTGCTGGCGAAGTTTCTAAGAAAATGGCGGCTTTTTTAGCTGAAAAAATGGGTTTTGAAATCGCAAAAGACGCAGGAATAAGCACAGCTATCAAAACAGGGCTTAAAGGACTTATAGCAAAAGCAGGCTTAACAAGTTTAAGTGTTTCGGTAGGTGTAGTTGGAATAGCGGCGGCAACGGCAGCATTGGTAGCTTTTTACAATTATGTTGAAAGCAAGGCTGATGAAAAAATAAAGTTAGATATGTCAGAAGCTAATAAGGCATTAGGTGACTTAAATTCATCAGCGAAAGAATGTGAAAAAGCTGTCAACAAAACTAAAGACGCATTAAAAAAAGTCGAAGAAAGAGACGAAAACGCAGAAGCTAAAGGCAAAGAAGTTGAAAATTTAGCAAGTGCTTATTATAAACTTTCAAAAAAGGTCAACAAGACAAAAGCTGAAAAGGCAATTTTAAAGAGAATGTCAAAAGAACTTTCAAAAGAACTACCGGGCTTAAAAAAGAATGTTGATAAAGAGACAGGAGCATACAAGGGTAGTTGGAAACAGCTTAAAAAACTTGTTGAAAAAACAAAAGAATATTATAAAGCAAAAGCGGCACAAAAAGACCTTGAAGACATAGGCAATAAACTTTACGAGAATGAAAAAAAGTTAGCAGAAGCGACTCGAAAAAGCAAAGATGCTTCAGATAAACTGAGAACTGAAAGATACAAGTTAACAAATGAAACAAAACGTTTAAATGAGCTCGAAGCTAAAAACCTTAGCTGGAAAAGTGGCTCGGCTAATATGACTAAAAAAGAATACGAAGAAATGGAAAAACTTCGTGATGAAGTTCCAAGATTAGCTCTGGCTATGCAAGATCAAGAAAAGGTCTATAAAAATCATAAAAAAGAACTTGGAGAATTGAAAGATGCACAAAAAGAATTAAACGATAAATATGAAACAGCATCAGATTTTGTTGAAAAATATACCGGAAAAGTAAAAAGCAATACCTCTAGTGTTGAAAAACAGAAAAAAGCTATAAAAGGCGTTGGAGAGGAAACTGATAAATTATCAGGCAAAAAAGCTACTGTTTCTATAGGCTCTAAAGGAGTAGAAAAGACTAAAAAAGATATTAAAAGTATACACGGCAAAACAGTTAAAGTAACGGCTGATGCTAAAAAAGGGAAAGATTTTAATAAAGTTAAAAAAGCTTATGATGATATCAGGACAAGAAATGCTAATGTAAATGTTTCTATAAAAGGATATGAAAAACTTAAAGAATCAATGAAAAATCCACTTCTCACTGATTTGGGAAGAAAGAGGACTTTAAAAAGAGATGTCGAAATAACATTTAAAATGAAAAATAACTTAACAGATAGTGTTTCGAAGGTACTAGGAAATCTCGGTAAAAACAGCAAGAGTAGTAAACCTAAAAAGAAAGCAAAAGGTGGCATATTTGAAAATGGTTCATGGCACAATATAACAAAATATGCTACTGGCGGCGTTCCTAACATGGGACAACTTTTCTATGCAAGAGAGGCGGGACCTGAACTGGTAGGTACTCTTAAAGGTAGAGGAACGGCAGTTATGAATAATGACCAAATTGTAGCATCGGTATCGCAAGGTGTATCAGACGCAGTATATAATGTTATGACACCTGTTTTAACAAGTCTTGTATCAAGCATAAACCGTATGAATAGTAGCGGCACACCTCTCTATGTCGAGGGGGTTTCTGAGGGCGATATAGTTAAGATCACACAGAATGCTAACGCTGATTACAAGAAGCGGTATGGCAAACCTCTTTTCACCTAGAATATTGCTATATTGTGCCGAATGTGGTATGATATAGCAAATATTTAAAAGAAAAGGAGTGTGAACGGATATGAGAAAAAGTTTTTTTACAAAGATTGTAGCATTTTTAGGGATAGCAACTCTTGTTATTTCCAGTACCTATACTACATCCTATGCAGTATGTAATCACAGATGGGTTTTAGATTCTAGTTTTAGTGAAAAACCTACATGTTCTGAGGCGGGCTATAATTGGTATGATTGTTCTATTTGTGGCGATTCTAAGAAAGTGACTGTTCCAGCGACAAGAATACATAAATGGACTGAATGGAAAGCTGATGGTTATTTATGTGAGGATGGAAAGTGGGAAAGATATTGCACTGAATGTTACAAAGAAGAAACAAAAGCAAGACAAGGTGATGGCTCACATTTATGGTCTAATTGGGAAGTGTGGACAGAAGCTGACTGTTTAAACAAAGGGCAGGAAAGCAGATATTGTTATAATTGCTATCAAAGAGAATACAAGGATATTCCAGTTGATGACACGAAACATAATTGGAGCGAATGGAGCACAGGATGGGTATATTCTGTCGAGCCAACTATTTTTAAAGCAGGAAAGCAAACAAGATTCTGTTATACATGCTCAAAAGTTGAAGAAAAGGAAATGCCTAAATTAAAAGCAACAGTTTCAATATCATGCAAGAGCAAAACTTTAAAAGTAGGTGAAAAGCTGAAATTAAAAATAAAGAAAAGAACTTATCCCGATGTATTGAAAAATTGGACTACTGACAATAAAAAAGTTGCTACAGTCAATAAAAAAGGAAAAGTTTTGGCTGTTAAAAAAGGAAAAGCTACAATAACCTTAAAAATGAAAAGTGGCTGTACGGCAACTTGTAAGGTAAAAGTTAAATAAAACAAATATCATATAAAACCATAAGGCGGATTTAATATCCGTCTTTTTTAGTACAATCAAAAAACTTGAAAAAATTTAAAAAAGGTATTGACTTTCTGTGGCACATAAAATATACTTTAATTGTGCCACAGAAAGTGAGGTGTTTAAAATGTCTCCACGCACAGGTAGACCTAAAGCATTACAACCAAAAACAATAGAGGTTAAGGCAAGGATTGACGAAAAGACAAACGATAGACTTAATCAGTATTGTGAAAAACACAATGTTACAAGAACAGATGTTGTCAGAAAAGGGATTGAAAATGTTTTAGACAAAGAAAAAGAGTAATCGCTAGATTTGACCGTCACACGATTACTCAATACAACAACCCTATAAAGGAATTGATAAATATATTCTATCATTACTTTATAGGGAAATCAAGCAAATTTTGAAAGCGAGGTAGAATATTATGGATAAATTTTTAGAAATTATATGCACAAATCAAATAATGAGTTCAAAACAAGGCGATAAATACAGTGAGCTTCTTGAACCGTTTATGAGTAAGCTTAAAGAAATCGTAAGCGATAAAGTTTATTGCGAACTGGAAGAGGAATTTAATAATTGCATGATAGAAAATAACACTTATTATGCTGTTGCAGGAATGAAAATGGCAGTTGGAATACTTGATGGAACTTTTGTTCCTACAATGTGATTGGGGGCACAAAAATAATGAACGAGATAAATAATGTAATAGATATGAAAACTCCGATTGAGATTGCTTTACAGATTGATGAAAGCGGTCACACTACAGCGAGAGCGTTATATGAATTTTTAGAAATGCCTACATCGAATTTCGCAAGATGGGCAAAGCAGAACATTGAGCAGAACGAATTTTATGAGGAAGATATAGATTGGTGGGGGTTCGTCATCGTGAAGAACGGTAATGAATGCAAGGATTATCGTCTTACAACAGATTTTGCAAAGCATTTATCTATGGAAAGTCATTCTGCTAAGGGCAAGATGGCAAGACAGTATTTTGTTAAGGTAGAAGATAAAGTAAAGGAAGTCGTAATCAATCGTTCTCAGTTATCCCCACAGATGCAGATGTTTTATGTGATAGCAGACGAACAGGCTAAAATGGAACTTGAACAAAAACGACAGGCAGAGCAGATAAACAAAGTTGAGCAGACAGTTGATAACATGAAAGAGATATTTACACAGCCTATAGGAGATTGGAAAGCTGAAATAAATTCAAGGGTTCGTGAAATATCAATCAAGAGTAACATTGACTATCAGAAACTTTATAATCAGCTTTACGGCGAACTTGAAACAACAGCACATTGCAGTCTTAAAAGATTACAGGATAATAAGAAAAAGCGTATGGAAAAGGCAGGCAATACAAAGACTGCTATTAAACAGGAAACTACAAAAATTGCAATTATATACGAAAAGCCACAACTTAAAGCAATATTTGAGAATATAGTCAAGAAATATGCTATGAGTTATTGTGCATGATATGAAATTATGTGATACATAGATATGATAATAAAGGGCAGAACTACATATTCTGTCCTTTTTTGGTGCAAAAAATCATTAACCTTAAAAAGTTAGAGGTAGAAAATGGCAGGATTTGTAAAAGGTAAAGGTCTTGTTTCCATTGCTACAGGATATAGCGGTGGAAATTACGAATATACCAAAATAGACCAATTCATAGCGGCAGATAATTTAAGTATCACCGCTGACAGGGCACAGGATGTAGATAGTTATGTCAATGCAAACGGTTATTTAAAGAGAAATGTTTTAAAACATATGCGTGATGGCATATCTTTTTCAACGGTCTATATGGAGTATGACAAACACGAGAAGTTCATGATTATCATACGCAAAGCTATGAGACAAAAGGATTGTGCAGAGTCACCCGAAAAGAAAGTTCGTGTTAGATATTTTAACGAATGGACTAACGATTACGAAACAGGATTTTTCTATATACCCGATGTTGAATGGAAATACGGCGGTACATATAAGGGAACACCGACATATTTGCCAACAACATTTGAGTTAATAGAGTATTAGCGAGGTGAGACAATGCTTAATCTTACAGATAGTGAAAAAGAGAGTTTTTATAAAAGCGGTGCGTACTTTAATGACTATGAATTTAATTTTACCGATTTGAATTTTACAATTACAAATGAAACACTACATCAAGAAAGCGTGACAATTAAAGAAAGCATATGTGATAGTGAGGATTTGCAGTTAGGTGGTTGTATTGCATCGTCATGTGAATTTGAGGTATCAGAACTTGCAGGGAAAGAACTTGCAGGACTGAAATTTACGGCAAGATTATTAGTAAATGATGGTAAAGACGCAGTTGTAAAAATGGGTAAATATCGTGTTGATAGTGCAAAGCGTGTGAATGATAAAGACTATAGAAAAATTGTTGCTTATGATGCTTTATATGATGCACAAATAGATGTTTCCGACTGGTATAACAAAGTTTTCTATGTAGTATCTGAATATGAAGAAGTAGTTGCAGTTGGAGATATTGATGATTTATGGGAACACGGAGACTATTATATTGATAATTCGGGAAGTAAACCACCTTGGATAGCGTTTTTTGCGAATGGTGCAGTACCCGAAGAATGTCAAGATACAACATATCTTGATACATCAACAGGCAAATTATACGAAGCACAAAATACAAGTAAAGACGAAGATAACGAATTATATCGTTGGGTTGAAGTGTATCAATGTAAAAGGAAAACAACCACGAAGCGTATTTACGCAAAAACAACATTAAGAAAACTAAGAGAAAGTCTTTTAAATCACTTGAACATTTCTTTTATAGAACAGGATTTAATAAATGATGATGTAACTATCGAGAGGACATTTGATGCTAGCGATACTGGTGAAATCATCGGCACAGATATACTAAAATACATTTGTGAATTAAATGCTGGATTTGGAAAAATAAATCGTGATGGAAAATTTGAAGTAATTCAATTGACAAGTGCGGGGTTATATCCCGAAGAAACATTGTACCCATCTGAGGATTTATACCCCGAAGAAAGCAATTATGAGCTTTTAAGTGCAGAAGAAAACGAAGCTAATTATATTTCTGTAGCTTATGAAGAATATGAAACAGAAGCTATTACGGGTGTTATAGTAAAAAGCAATAGTGATGATGTTGGTCAAGTTGTAGGGACAAAAGATAATGCTTATATGCTTACTGGAAATCCTTTGATATACAATAAGACCTCAGAAGATTTAACAAAAATCGGACAAAATATATTTGCAAAAATAAAAGGAATTACATACAGACCAAACACAACAACTTTAGAGGGGTTACCGTACTTAGAAACAGGCGATTATTATATTCTGACAAAAAACAATGACGATGTTGGTTCGCCTATATTTACGAGAACATTGGCAGGAGTACAAGCATTAAAAGACACTTATGAGAGCAAAGGAAACAAACTAAGAGTAAATGAAGATACGCAAACCTCAGAAATTATGAGTTTGCAATCAAAAACAATGAAAATTCAAAAAGGTGTTGACGGACTGTTGATAGAGGTTACAGACCTTGACGAAAATACAAGTTCAAGATTTGAACAGACAGCAAGCAAAATTGAAGCCGAAGTAAAAAGAGCAAGCAACGCTGAGGGAGAACTTTCGGGCAGGATTACTGTTACTGCCGACCAAATAACGCAGGAAGTATCAAGAGCCAAAGGAGCAGAGGGAGACCTATCGTCTCGGATAACGATGACAGCGGATGATATCACAGCAGAGGTAAGTCGAGCAAAGGGAGCAGAGGGAGACCTATCGTCTCGGATAACGATGACAGCAAATGAAATCAGCTCAAAGGTATCAAAAGGTGATGTTTGTTCTGAAATAAATCAGAGTGCTGAGCAAATTACATTATCAGGTAACAGGCTTGTGGTGAACAGCACGAATTTTCAATTAGATGGATATGGAAATGCTACATTTAGCGGAAATTTAAGTGCTGCTACTGGAACTTTTGCAGGTGATTTATCAGCACCAGTAGTAAGATTTTATGGCTTGGTAAGTACAAATAATGCAATGACAATAGATGGCACAAGTGGGGTGTTACATGGTTCGGTATCTGGAGATTATGCTTCTGTAAATAAAGTGTCAACAGACAGCATATATAATAGGGGTACAAATAAGATTAAAATATATATTGATTATGATGAAGGCTATGGTGTAATACTCGACAAAAATTCATCAAACAAATACCATTTCAGACCTGGTTCTAATGATTCACTAGACTGCGGTTCATCATCGTATAAGTGGGATAATATATATGCGACAAATGGCACAATACAGACATCTGATCGTAATGAAAAGACAAACATTGCTGACATGACAGAACAATATGCAAAGATGTTAATAGATGGAGCTATGCCTAAGACATATCAGATGCGTGGTGGAAAAAGTGGAAGGACACATGCAGGAATGATATCGCAGGACCTAGAATGGCAGCTTATGCAAAATGGTATGTCATCACAGGATTTTGCAGGATTCATTAAATATGCAAAGGAAGATGAGAATGGATATCCAACAGGTCAGTTTGGATACGGGATACGCTATGAAGAATATATTGCACCGCTAATAAAGTATTGTCAGATGCTAAAAAGAAATTTGCAGGCAGAAAGAGAGTTTAGGGTGCAGATGCAGAGCGATATTCTGAACATACAAGGTGAAATTGGCATTTTAAAGCAACAGTTGAAATAAGGAGGAAATAAAAAATGGTAAAATTAAACAAACAAACTACAGTAACAGGAGCATGTGTATTGACAGTTGATGGAAAGGAAGAACAAGTAGCATATATGAACGCTTCAATTCCAGTCGGCGGCGCACCTAACATTGGGAAAGCCATTCAGAATGTAGAGTTATTCAATGAAAACAAAGAGGAAGTATTGAAAGACTTTGCGGCATTTGACAATTATGTATATAGCCTTATGGAAACAGAGGAAACAAAAACAGCAGAATAAGAGGTGACACACGATGGCAGTAATAAAGGTTTACACCCGAATAAATTGGCTTAATAAGTCGGAAAGTCTGACAACACCGCTTGGTAAAACAAACTTAAATAAGATGGATAAAGCGATAAATCTTATTGATGATGAAGTTGTATCAATGTCAGCTAAAATTGATGAAATTGATACTACAAAAGTAAGTGCAGACCAACTTAATAACATGGTGACTGATGTATCTTTTAATGATAAAAATGGTGTTATCAGTATAACGAAGCACAATGGTACAGTTTTGAACATTGATACCGCAATGGAAAAGATAGCCGTAAACTTTGAGTATAACGCACAGACACAGCAGCTTATACTTACACTTGAAAACGGCGAAAAGCAATACATTGATATGTCAGCTTTGATTACTCAGTATGAGTTTAAAGACACTGATACGATAGCTTTTAACATTGATACTGCTGGAAAAGTGAGTGCGTCTATTAAAAGTGGCAGTATAACAAAAGCTATGCTATCAAGCGAAGTTATGTCGGCTATAACATTGTCAGAAAACAATGCGGCGGCAAGTGCAAAAGCGGCGGCTCAGTCAGCTACAAATGCAGATATAGATGCTAAATTGTCACAATCTTATAGTGTTGGCAAGAGTGGTATTCGCGATGGTGAGGATGTTGATAATGCGAAGTATTATTCGAAAAAGGCAGAAACAGTGAGTGCGAATGTGCCGTCGTACATAAAACAAATAGAAGATGCTGGAAAAAGTCAAATAGACAAGATAAATGATGCATTGGGACAGGCAGAAACGACTTTTGAAGTGAATTTATTAACTGGACATCTTGAATACACAGGAGCAAAGTTTTCTTTTAATGTAGTAGATAATGGACATTTAAACTGGGAGGTAAATTAACATGGCAGATGCAGGAAGAATAGTAATAATTCCTAAAGGCGAATATAAAAATAATGTAACATATGAGAGATTGGATGCAGTTTTATATAACGGCAAAGGTTATATAGCACTGAAAACAGTAACAGGCGTTACACCTGTAGCAGACGGAGAAAATTGGCAGATTTATGTGGATAATGTAAATATTGATGTAGATAATTTAAAGCCTAATTTTGAAATATCTAGTGAAAGAAAAAATATTTTTTCAGGTGAAACATTGTCTGCAATTTTGGGTAAGATAAAGAAATATTTTTCTGATATCAAGGAGCATGCTTTTAAAGATTTGGCAACAACATTCGATGTTGATGAGATAGGAACGGGACTTGATGCAACTGTAGGGAAAGAGCTTAATGATAAACTGAATACAAACGGATATGGCGAGTTTGCTGGTGGGAAGAATTTATTTCACTATAGGGATGCAAAAATAGAAACAACAAGTTGTTCATATACTTTTTCAAATAATTCAATCTCTATAACAAGTAATTCAAATAACGCACAAATTGTGATAAGAGGAATCAAGGTAAAGAAAAATACAGATTATATACTTAGTGTTGGGGCAATTACTAATGCACTCTCTGATACTGCTATATTAGTGTATAGAGCAGACAATAGCAAGAATGTCGGAGGAAGTTTAACAAATCCATCTAATAGGTCATTTAAAATATCGAAAGGCGATTACGATGAAGTATTTGTTATACTTCGACATTCACAAAATAGTGTAGCATCTTCAGACAAAACATTAGTGTGGAATAACATTCAAATTGAAGAAGGAAATACTTCAACACAATATGAACCATATTATCCATCGAATAAGATGCTTGCAGAAGAAAAAGCTGATAAATCAGAAACTGCTGTAAATATATTAAATCCTACTTTGCAGACTACTACTCAAGATGGAGTAACTTGCACTAATAATGGAGATGGTACTTATGCTTTGAATGGTACTGCTAGTGGAACAACCATTTTTGCTTTAAATGATATCCAGTTATCCGCAGGAAATTATAAAATGGTCGGTTGTGTAAAAGGAGGTTCTAATAATACTTATAAATTGGATGTATTTTCAGGAACTCTTCAGACAACATATCTTGCCGATTATGGTGACGGAAAAATAGAAAATGTGCCTGCATTAAATGGAACCATAAGAATAGTTGTGTATGCTAATACAACAGTAAACAACTTAATATTCAAACCAATGATTACAACCAATTTAAATGCTACTTATGATGATTTTGTACCTTACACGGGTGATACGGGCTCTTTGAATAGTGATGTAGCAAGCTTGTTAAAAAGAATACAAGCATTAGAAAGTCAGTCAGCAAGTGCAACAAGCAAACTTTGCAGTGATGCTATAGACGATTTAGCCTCTGTGGTGTCAACACAAGATGAAGCTATAGACGAATTAGCAACAATAGTAACAGAAAGTGAGGAAAAATAAATGGTAGATTTCTTTTATCGTAGAGTGATTAACGGAGTGAAAAAGTGGACTGATGTTCCTAAACTGTGGAGAGAACAGGTCAAGCAGATGCTTGTTGAGAGCGGCTATATTCTTAACGAAGATGGAACAGTGGCAAAGTATGAACCCGACACTGATAACAGTACGGATGAAATCACGGATAGCAGTAATGAAAATGTTGATATAGATACAACTCCTGTCGAATGATGGAAAAACATAACAGTATTTGTCATCTGACAACTATTTAAAACCCCCTCAAATAGTCATACAATAAGAATGTCGATAAAAACATCGGCATATCAAGTTTCGGCTTATGGGCGGTGTAATTGGCGTTGCACTGCCCTGTTTTTTTGAGGGGATTGACATAGCAGAACAACCGTTCTATAATGTGTCACATAGGAGGAATAAATTGAGTAAAGAAGAACTAAAAAGAGAAATTGTGGACCTTGTAGACCAAATTGACAACAACGAAATATTATATAAAATCTTAGTTGTTATCAGAACACACTTAGAAATCTTAAATAACAAAGGCGAGGAATAATTCCCCGCCCCTTTTTCATTTTATAAATCTTTCAAAAAACTTCCAAAACAATTCTTTATCTTCATCAGATAATTTCCAATATTCCAATATAGCTTGTTTAGCTTTAGGGTCTGTTTCACCGATATATACTGCTACAGACTCGTAATCAGTATCAATAGAACTTTCCATATCGCCTTTTCCGGTTAAAAGCCATTCTTTATTAACATGGCATTTCTGACAAATAAGTTGTATAACTCCATCAGATGGGCTTCTTCTTCCTGTTTCGTAGCTTGAAATATTCTGTTTTGATATTCCGAGAAATTCCGCAAAGGCATCTTGCGTCTTTCCATAAGGACTGTTTTTCCTAATCTGTTTTAGTCGTTCTTTCATTTGTACCTCCTTTCTAAAATTGATTATAAAGCATAAAAATATAAAAATCAATACAAAAAATTGTACAAAGTACAAAAAAGTTATTGACATAACAACTACAATGTACTATTATTAAATCGTACAAAGTACAAAATACATTTGAAAGTGAGGTGGTCAATATGGCACAGACTTTAAGAAAAAAAGATATTGAAGATGCTAAGAAAATTTCAACTATTTTTTCAACACTTTCAGAAGAAAGTAAGACAATAGCAGTTATTTATCTGTCAGCTTTAAGAGATAAGGAAATGGCAGACGGAGAGAGAGTGAGGTGTGCACAATGAATGATTTACAAATTTTTGAAAGTTCAGAATTTGGAAAAATCCGGACAGTTGAAATTGATGGCAAGCCATATTTTGTAGCAACAGATGTAGCAAGGGCACTTGGATATTCTAATCCACGCAAAGCAGTTAATGACCATTGCAAGGGAGTAACAAAATGTGACACCCCTACATCTAGTGGTGTTCAGCGAATGTCATACATAAATGAGGGCGATTTGTACCGCCTTATTATGAAATCAAAATTGCCTAGTGCAGAAAAATTTGAAAGCTGGGTGATGGATGAGGTTCTTCCTACCATTAGAAAGACAGGTTCTTACAACAAGCCTATGACAACAGCGGAAAAAATCCACTTACTTGCACAGAGCGACGAGGAATTAACTCACAGGGTAGATGAAGTCGAAGCAGAGGTTGAAGAACTGAAAGAAACAATGCCGTTACTTGCGGTTGATTGCGACAGGATAACAAATGCAGTCAAAGCAAAAGGCGTTGAAACACTCGGCGGTAAAGATAGTAATTCATACAAGGACAGGTCATTGCGTGGTCGTGTATATGCTGATATTCACAGAGAAGTAAAAAGACAGTTCGGAGTTACTACATATAAAGCTATAAAGCGTAATCAGTGTGAAAAGGCTGTTGCGTTTGTGAGAAATTACAATGTGCCGTTTGTTTTGCAGGAAGAAATAGCAGAAAACAATGCACAGTTGAATTTGGAGGTAACAGCATGAGAAATGACAGATACAGCATAACAGGCAGAAACGGCAAAAGTATAATTGCCGAGAGAGACGGTGCTAGATACGTCGGTATTGATGAATTTGCACAGCATATAGCATTAGACATTTTAGATGACTACAGATATATTACAAACGGCGTTAAGCAGATTGATGAAACCAATATCGAGTTATCTATCAAAGTGCTAAACGCCATATCCCCAGTAGCCACAGCGTTTAGAAGCGCTTTGGGTTACGGAGAGGATTGTTGATTGCTTCAATTTTTGCTAGTTGTGGTTCTTCGGCAGGCAATGAGTTGATGGTTTCCGAATAGTATTGGTCGTACAGTTTCTTGAAATCATCATATGAGCCTTTATAACCACAAATTTTAGCGGTAGCGTATGAAGCAACAATTATTTCAGTATCCATGATTTCACCTCTTTTCATAAAAAGATAGTGAAATTATAGCATAAAAACAAAATATGAGAAAGTGAGGTAAATATGTTCGTAAACCCATTTGTTTTAGGAATTTTGGCAACTTTATTTGCAGAAATGGCATTACTTATTGTATTGTCATGGTTTTCTAGTAAGAAATAGAAAGGAAAAAGATATATATGAGTATAAAAGCATACAAAGGTTTTAACAAAGATATGACTTGCCGTGGTTTTCAGTATGAAGAGGGCAAGGAATACGAAACAGAGATGGCGAAGTGTTGTGAGAGTGGTTTTCACGCTTGCGAGTATCCGTTAGATTGTTTTTATTATTATTCACCGAATAAGAGTGTTTATCACGAGGTGGAATTAGATGGGAATACAGATGATGATCGTGGTGATGATACAAAGATAGCATCGACAAAAATTAAAATTGGTGCAAGTTTGAACATTGCCGGGATTGTTAAAGCGGCTATTGAATATACAAGCAAGAGAAGCAAAAAAGAAAATGGCTGTGATGGAGATTATGGTGCTTCATCAGCTACCGGAGATTGTGGTGCTTCATCAGCTACCGGAGATTATGGTGCTTCATCAGCTACCGGATATAAAGGTGCTTCATCAGCTACCGGATATAAAGGTGCTTCATCAGCTACCGGAGATTATGGTGCTTCATCAGCTACCGGAAATTGTGGTGCTTCATCAGCTACCGGATATAAAGGTGCTTCGAGTGCAGAAGATAAAGAAAGCATAGCTGTTGCTTGGGGCTATCATGGAAAAGCAAAGGGTGTCATAGGCTCTTATCTTGTATTAGCTGACTGGGAGGGTGACGAAAATGATTACTGGACGCAGGAATTATGGTCGCTTAAAGGTGCAAAGATGGTAAGAGTTGACGGCGAAAAAATCAAAGAAAACACATGGTACACCATGAAGAACGGTGAAATTGTAGAGGTGAAAGAAGATGAATAAAAATAAAATTATCACAGATATAAGTGAATTGTATGTTTTTGAGATAGAAAAGTTGATAAAAGCATTGGATTTTGAGTTAATTATCAACAACGGCAAAGAAATAGAATTTGTGAGAAAGGAGAAATAATAGATGATAGACGCAAGTAGAAGTGTGGAGAAACCGACAGAAAATGTTCCAGTGCCGTTTGATGAATACAATAAACTTTCAAGCATATCGACGAAGGTTGATATTATAGTTGACTTGATGTGTCATGGAACACTGATAGCAGAAGATGTTTTGAGAATATTGAAAGTTGACACAACTTTTCCGAAAGGAATTGAAAGAGATATAGTAGTTTCGGTGTGCATTTATAACAATCTTTTAGATTTAAAAGTGCGTGTAGATGTGCTGTTGGATATGTTAGAAAAGGAAGACTATGTATCAACAGACGAGATTTTAAGAACACTTGGCACAGAGTTGGCTATCGAAGAAGCAGACAGACAGGAGAAGGAGCTAAATGGAAGATTTAATAATAAGCAATAAGGACTATCGGGCAAGAGAGGGAGTAAGTAGCACAGACTTAAAGAAGATTGCAAAATCCCCAGCTCACTTTCGTTACTGGAAAGATAACCCACAGGAAGATACTCCAGCGTTGCTTTTCGGCAGAGCAGCACATAAATATGTATTAGAAAAAGAAAAGTTTAATGAAGAATTTGCCGTTGCACCCGAAGTGAACCGAAGAACCAAAGAAGGCAAGGCTCAGTGGCTTTTATTTCAAGACCAAAATGAGGGCAAAGACATTATTTCCCTTGAAGATTTTGAAAAGATAAAAGCTATGAGGGAGGCGTTATACAACACACCTTTTGTTCCTCAGTTGTTAAAAGGCAAAAAAGAGCTGTCTTATTTTACAACAGCCAATGAAACAGGATTGACGATAAAGTGTCGCCCTGATTGTCAGACACAAATCGGAGATACACATATTCTGATTGATTATAAGTCTTGTGCAGATGCCAGCGGTGATAAATTCATGCGTGACGCAATCAACTTAATGTATGATTTGCAAATGGCATTTTACAAAGACATCATGGATAAAGTAACAGGCTATGAACACTCTGTAATCTTCATAGCACAGGAAAAAACACCGCCGTATGTAGTAAACATTCTTGAAGCAAATGAGTATTTTCTAAGAAGTGGTAGGGATATGTATAGAACCTATCTCAATGTCTACAAAGAGTGTTTAGAAAGCGGCAACTGGTATGGTTACACAAATGGCGAGGTAAACACGCTTGGTTTGCCAAACTGGTTACAGAAACAATATGAATAGAAAAGGAGAATAGAACATGAATGAAATTGTAGAAAAAGAAGAAAAGTCAGAACTTGCAGAAGTAGTAGATGAAAAGGTGAGTTTGCTGCCTAACAATCCATTTGAGAGCAAACAGGCTTTGAACGATTACTTCACAATGGCAAATGTACTGAGTAAGTCAACTATGGTACCACAGACATACCAGGGCAACCCTAGCAACTGCCTTATTGCATTAGAACAGGCGGCGAGAATGAAATGTAGTCCGTTAATGGTTATGCAGCAGTTGTATGTTGTTAAAGGAAAGCCGTCATGGAGCGGACAGGCGTGTTCAATGATTGTAAATGGCTGTGGATTATTTGAGAGCGTAAAACTTAATTATGTAGGCGAAAAAGGTAAGGAAACTTATGGTGCTTATGTATCTGCTATAAGAAAAGAAGATAAAGCAGAGGTTATCGGCACAACAATAACAATGGCAATGGCAAAGGCAGAGGGTTGGCTGTCAAATCCAAAATGGAAGTCAATGCCCGAACAGATGTTAGGCTATCGTGCATATGCTTTTTTTGCAAGACTGCATTGCCCTAACGCTTTGAGTGGTTTTTCTACAGAGGGTGAGTTTGAGGACATCGAAGCAAATAGAAACAAAAGTACAGCGGCACAGAAAATGACTGCTTTACTTGAAGAAGCTGAGAAAGAAGAAAAAGAGAAAGCACAGAAAGAGGAAAAGAAATAATGACATACAAAGTGATGATTGATAAGAAAAACAATACATTTCCTTTAAAAGGTTTAAATGAATTGTTGGGTGCGAGATTGTACAATCCACGCACGAAAAGATATACAAATTCTGTCAAGACTTCAAATGACAGAACTTGCTTAAAAGCCATAAAAAAGTGCTTACCATCGGTACATATTGATAAGCCTGTTAGATGTACTTATCACATCTATACAGCAGACAAAAGGCACGACAGAAGCAATCTGTACAGTGCGATTGAAAAGTCATTTTTAGACGCTTTACAGATAGCGAAAGTCATCAAAAATGATGGTTGGGATGATGTTGACGACAGCATCTTTCACACAGAGGTTGACAAAGAAAACCCGAGAGTTGTAGTGGAGATTGAGGTTTTAGAAAAGGAGATTTTGAAATGACAGTATATGAATTGATACAGGAATTGAGTCAGTATAATGCAGATACGGAAGTCGAGTTTCATTGCAAAGCTGTATATGACACCGATGTTGAAGCAGAATTTGACAGAGAGGACGAAAACGACATACAGGAAGTGACAGTTAGTGCAGAGTTTGATGAGGATGTAGACTACGATGGCATTAAATACAACACGAGAACAAGGACACCATTTATTGTCATCGACTTAGAATATTAAGGAGGAAGAATATGAGAGTTATATCACAGAATGGAAAATCTGATTTACCTTATGAAAATCTAGCAATTTTTGTTGAATACGAAAATGTTATTGCTAGATTTGAAAATGAGAGACATTTGTTGGCTCAGTATTCAAGTGAAGCAAAGGCAATTAAAGCTATGGAAATGCTTAGAGAAACATATGCTGGTATGCCTATTATGATGCAGAATGTTGAACTTACAGAAGAAGAGATAAAAGTATTTGAAAAAATAAAGAAATGCGGCATTATGGTGCGGCTGGTAGATGAACCGTCAAAAGTCGAGTGCTTTAACAATATTATCTTTCAGTTTCCACAGGATGATGAAATCGAGGTGAGCGAATGACACTTAGAGAGCGAGTGATTGTAGAAGCCTATACAGGATATTGTATGACAACAGGTGAGGATAGGGACGAGTTTTGTAAGTATATAGCAAAAATTATGGGTAGACCGATTTTTACTCACGAGTTAGCAGACGAGAATATACAAAATGAAATACATGATAAATCTAAAGTAGATTTTATTAAACTTTGTAAATGATAGTGAATAGTGGAATAGCGAGGTGCAATATGAAACAAAATCCAGCAAACGCAATTAAAACTACCATGTGGAAATTTCTCATGGATAAAGGGCAGAAAGAAAATATACCAACTTTAAAAAAGTATGTTTTTGACCTTATCAAAATGACAACGCAGAAGACTGCCGGTCAGAGAAAAGAAACAAAGAATGATATAAGTTGGGATGAACTTGATATGACGCTTATGTCAATAGTGATAGAAGCTACTGCATTAGTGTTGTCAGGAAGATTAGACGAGTTAAAAGACTAAGGAGTTGAAATACAAATGAGTGCAAGGAGAGCCGCTATAAGGCGTGAGAGATTGCAGAGGAACAAGATTGAAAAGAAAAAAGGTAAACTCGGTAGCTTAGAAAGAGCAAAAGAACAAGGTATTATTGATGGCAGAGCATTGGCTGTAAGTGTGTGTCTTGAAGTGTTGCATAGCAAGTACAAACTTAGCAATAACAAGGCACAACAGTTATTAAACGCTATCGGTAAAGAAAGTGCGAGATTTGACAATCCAGGAGTGCGATTTGTTCTTGAATATTACGCTGAGAAGATTGCTAAAAAGATAAATGCAATCAAGGAATATCAAGAGATAAAAGATGTTGAAACACAAATTTACTGTATATCAAGGGATGATTTGTATGTTACATCAGTAGCAATCATTTTAACAGAGTTAAACGAATTGTTTAATTTTAGCAGCAACGGCAAAAACACAGGTCGGCTTGATTACATCATGGAATATTGCACTAATCGTTATTTGGAAGTGCAGTTGGATTGTGAACACAATACAGCACAGTATTATTTTGAACGGATGCTTAGAAAGACAGGCTATCAGTTGAACTGGTAGAGGTGATTATATGATTGAAGCAAAAGAACAGGCAAAAAGAAAGGAATAACGAATACCTGGTAAACCAGGTTGATGCTGAGGGTGTTTAACAGCTTGCATAAAAATGTTCATTAGTAGCGTGTAAAAAGCAAGGGAAGCCATTGAACATTTATCCATGTTACTGTATTTGTAGCGTGGTGTTATGACTAAAAAGCTAAATGTATGTTGGATAAGTGCAGGAATATCAAGTTTTATGGCTGGATATTTAGCAGGGAATGTAGATGAATGGATTTACATTGATATATCAGACCAACATAGTGACAGCATTAGATTTATTAAAGATTGCGAGAAAGCAATCGGAAAAGAAATACAGGTTTTGAGCAGTAAGGAATATAGGAGCGTTGAAGATTGTGTAAGAGTATTCGGCGGCTTTAGAAATCCGTCAAATGGCTTTGCGCCTTGCACAAATTGGTTAAAAAAGAGAGTCCGTAAAGAATGGGAAGAACAGCACAAAGATTGCGATTTGACTTATGTGTGGGGATTTGATTTGAAAGAGAAAAATCGAGCAGAGAGAACAATCGAAGCAAACCCACAGGCACAACATGAATTTCCGCTTATTGATAAGCAATTATCAAAAGAAGAGGTACACGGATTGTTTGAACGGACTTTTGATTTTAACCGACCAAAAATGTATGAGTTGGGTTATCCGAATAATAACTGTATCGGATGCGTAAAAGGTGGCATGGGTTACTGGAATAACATCCGAAAGGATTTCCCTAATGTATTTGAAAGCAGAGCCAAATTGGAAAGAGAAGTCGGCTATTCAATACTGAAAGACAGTGACGGCAAACCTATATTTCTTGATGAATTAGACCCGACACGAGGAAATATGAACACAGAGATTTTCCCCGACTGCGGAATAATGTGTTATTTGAGTTTAGAAAGGTGAGGTAAAAGAATGATTTATAAGATTGTAACAAAAAGAACTACTTATGTAAATGCGGAATTTTATGAAGAAGCTATGGAGAAATATGAAGAGGATGATTATTTGACACAGGATGAAGAAACGCAGAGCGTTACTGAATCGAATATCGAAGAAGCCTTTTCTATATAAAATTTTGTGAGGTGAGAACATTATGAAAAAGTATGTATATGTAGCTTATTCAAAAGATAAGTATAAACTGCCGATTTTTGTTGCTGACAGTCCTAGAGAACTGTCGGCAGTAGTCGGAGTAGACACGAATACAATTTCTTCCGTAATATCTCATGCGAAAGCTAAATAAAAAGATTGGCGTTTTGCAAAAGTGGATATTAGTGAAGTGTGAAAGGAGCTTGAACATGATAAAACAGATGTGTATAGAAAGAGGTTACGCTAATGTTTATGATCGCGAGAGTTTGGATAAATTTGTCAAGAAAGTTACGAAAAAGGCAAATAAGATAAAAGGAGAAATCCTTAATATTGAATATGTGAGGAATGAAAATAAAGATTGTAGCGGCACCATTGATACAGCAATAATAGTTTATAAAATAAAAGAAAGGGAGTAATGCAAATGACGGTAGACGAGTTTAAGCTACTTGCAGTAGATACTAAGATTTCGGTGCGTGACATACACAGCGGAAAGTATCTCAAAGACAAGAAAGAATATGGTAGCAGAAAGATACAGGAAGTGTACGCAAGAGCACATAAGTATCAGGACGGCTACGAAGGAAACATAGTTTTGATGGTGAGGTGATTTCGATGGAAGATAGATATTTATCCAAGGCAAAGAGAATTGATAATGGAGAGTGGGTGCAAGGTTATTTATTCGGCATTTGGGAAGAGAGATATATCCTTTGGGGAATGACAAATGATATTCCTGATATGATTGAAGTAGACCCATCCACAATCTGCCAGTGTACAGGTTTAAGAGACAAGAACGGCAAGTTGATTTGTGAGAATGACATTGTTAAAGGACATAGAATTAGTTTTGGCAGTCATAGGCATATCGGTAAAGTCAAATATATAAATGGTCGCTATGAAATTATAGGTGTTAAACAGTATGCTGGATTTTCTGATGCTTTAAGATTATCATATGAGGTTCTTGGAAATATATTTGACAACCCTGAGTTATTAGAAAGTGAGGAATAATATGACAGAGAGCGAAGCAATAATGATTATAGAAAATGAACGCCCAAGTTGCGGAGAGAAAATTAAATTTACGGAAGAAGAAAAATACGAAGCATATAGCATGGCAATACAGGCACTTGAAAAACAGATGCCGAAGAAACCAGATTTTACAGAAGATAAAGAATTTGTTTTATGTCCTTGTTGCAATGGTAAGGGTTTACTTAACAAGCAGAAATATTGTGATAATTGCGGTCAGAAGTTGGATTGGTCAGAAGAAAGTGAGGGATAATATGGCAAAGATATTTAGATTTAGTGGCTATTTAGTTGAAAATAGCAATATAGAGGATTTGGAAAATGTCAAATACAGACTAGGACTTATTAAAAGTGAATATGACGATGTTATACAGCAGTTACACATCGAAGAAAGTGAGAGGTTTGAAGCTAAAGAAGAACTGGAAGAAAATTGTGACCTTGCGTTACTCACAAGGCATTTTAAGAAAGATGTTGATTACAATTTTGACCGACCTATTCCACAGAAAGGCGAGAAATACAAACATTTCAAGTTAGGCAAGATTGTTACCGTTATCGGCATTTCACGGCATACAGAAACAGAGGAAATGTCGGTTGTGTATGAATATGAGGGACATATTTGGAACAGACCTCTTGAAATGTTTATGAGCGAAGTTGACAAACAGAAATACCCTGATGCGAAGCAGAGATATAGATTTGAAAGGCTTACTGATGTTTTGGTGTGAGAAAGAAAATAGGTGGTGTTCGATTTGGAGTTGTGACAGAAAGGAATGTGAATTTGTGGTAAGAGCAAGTGACAAAGAAAGATTTTATCAATGTTTAACTTGTCTACACATTGAAAACTGCAATTTAGATGAAAAGTCAGAAGATGAAAGAGGGTTGTGCAAAGAATATAGAATTGACAAGGACTATATAAAGCGTTTAAAAAAACAGATAGTTTCAAAAATGAGGTGATAATATGATAATGGAATTGATTGAAAAGAAAAACAAGCCTTTAAAGACAAAGTTTCAATTTACAAAAAAAGAATATGAGAAACTTGATATATTTACTCAGTCGATATTTTCAAATTCAGCAGAAACAGTAGGTGAAACAGCAAGAAATATTTATTTTATTGTAGCTGGAGATTGGCTTAATATGAGAAAAAGTGAGGTGGTTAAGTGATACCAGAATGTATAAACTGTAAAAATCTCTTTACTTGCACAATAAAGGATAAACCAAGAGGTGAAGCGTGTGTGATGTTTGAGGAAAGAGACAAGGATAAATCAGAAGCTAGGAAAAGATTTGAAGAAGAAATGCAAGGCTTTTCTGAGTTGACTATAGAAGCATTGAAAGAGACGGTGAGTAAAAATGAGCAGTAAGTTACACGAAATACCACATTTTAACTCTTATGATGATATAAGAACTGAAATGCAAAACGATTTACAGTACAGGCTTGCGAATAGAACAGATAAAACATCTTTTGGCAGACCTTTGTATTATCGAATAAATGTACAGTTGATATTAACGCAGGAATGCCCATATAATTGTCCGTTCTGCTTAGAGAGAAAGAACCCTATGCAGGGTGAAAATGATTTTACGGCACAAATCGAAGCACTTAAAAAGATACTGTCGGAACATCCGAACGCGAGACTTACAATTACAGGCGGCGAGCCGGGACTATATCCTAAGCATGTATCAGATATTGTTGATACATACAGACAGCATAGTAATAATGTGTTTTGCTCAATCAATACAACAGGATATTCAAAGAGTATTAACGGATTAGCACATATCAACTTATCATATAACGATTATGTGCATAAAAACCCTGGTAATTTTCCTAACTGTACAGTTCAGACAGTAGTTGAAAATCCAACGATTGAATATATCAAAGATTTCATGCAAATGGAAGCTGATAATTTTTCATTCAGATTTTTAAGTGGTCTTGAAAAGAAAGATTATTCAGCGGAAATATGGAATGATTTACAGAACGATGATGATATTGATATTCATACCTTTAGAATCGGTGATTTCTTTGCATATGCGACATTTGATTATATAGGAAAACATGCAAGATTGACATTGGGTGATATGTGGCAGCAGAGAAACAATGATTATAAGGATGGGTACTCGAACATTATTATTCATCCCGATGGAACTATTGGGACTAATTGGAGATAAGAAAGTGGGTGGTTCAGAATGAGCAACAATGCAAATATAGTAATAGCACAGGCTTTAATGATGAGAATTAAAGATTGTACAGAAAGAGCTTTGAATAAAAAAGATGTAACGCTTGATGTGGCTATGGCTGAAATACGCTGTACGGTTGACGCTTATGACGAATATTTTCAGACAGGCAGAAAACCAGCACATAACTAAAAATTAAAGAAAGGAATAGGTTGTCCGGACATAAAACCGAGGTTTCCTTTTGGTAGAAGAAGTATGGATTATTCTTGCAGCAGACAGATGGCTATATTTGATTTCTTAGAAGAAAAGAACAAAGCGGAAGAGTTTAACCCACTGAAAGCACTTGCTTTATGCGGTACAAGGGTTCGAGGTGGGATGAAAAGGATAAAAGATTATTTTCTTGAAAATCATAATTTGAGAGAAAAAGTTGCGTTTTTGAAAAACGAATACGGGACAGGCGGTTTCGGTTCACCAACCAAAAAACCTTGCTATATACATGGTATGTGTACGGCTACTTCACAGAAGTTGATTGAATATGAGTATTACGATGAAGATATGCAGGACATAAAGAAGTATTGCAGTTGGGTTGACTTAGCGAATGTTATCACAGAAATGATTGAGCATAATGAGTATATTTACAGAGAGGGTGATTGAATGAAAGGGAGATTTCCTGAAACACTTATTAAAAGCGAATATAACAGGATGCCTGCTAATGTAGATTTGACGAAATATACATCTCCTAAAAAGTACGGCATTTATTTACAGGAGAAGAAACATAAGAGAAAAAGGAAGTGGTGATTATGGCGATTTACAGAAATGTAAGGCTTTCGTTTTGGAGTGATAACAAGGTAATAGACGAGTTCACGCCCGAAGATAAGTATTTTTATTTGTATCTTTTAACAAATCCTCAGACAAATTTATGCGGCTGCTATGAAATAAGCTACAAAAGTATGAGTGAGGACACCGGATATAACAAAGATACTTGTCTGAGATTATTAAAAAGATTTGATGAAGTACACAATGTTATCAAATTTAATGAAAGTACAAAAGAGATATTGATATTAAACTGGTATAAATACAACTGGAGTAGTTCCGCAAAAACTATTACAGGAGTTATATTAGCGGCGAAGTACATAAAATGTGAGAAATTCAGAAACTATGTTTTAAATCTTGCAGAAAGTGTGAAGAATGGTAATAAAGAGCCAGTCCGATACCCCATACAAGCATCTGATACTGTTTCTGATTCTGTTACTGAAACTGTATCTGAAACTGATACTGCAAATAATAAAAAGAACAGAGCAGGAGAGGACATAAAGGAAATTGTTACTTATCTGAATAAAAAATGTGGTACACATTACAGATGTAACACAGCAAACACTAGAAAGCATATAACAGCGAGATTTGCCGATGGCTACACCGTTTCAGACTTTATAACAGTGATTGATAAGAAAACTGCTGAATGGCAAGGTACTAAATTTGAATTGTATTTACGACCCGATACTTTGTTCGGGAGTAAATTTGAAAGTTATCTAAATCAGCAGATTAAGCAGAAAGATGAAACATCGGATTTTTTAAGCAGTTGGGGGATAGGAAAATGACAAAAGAAGAAGTTCAAATGTTACTTGCAATGACACAAGCGACATATCCTAATTACAACCCACCTGACAAGATGGCAGCAGTAAACGCATGGTTTTTATGCTTGGGTGAGTATGATAATAATGTTGTGATGGCGGCATTTAAAGCGTATATGACTACTAATACAAGTGGCTTTGCACCTGCCCCAGGGCAACTTATAGAAATATTACAGACACTGACACAACCACAGGAGCTTAATGAATTGGAAGCGTGGTCGATAGTCAGAAAAGCGTTAAGAAATTGTGGTTACAATTCTGAACAGGAGTTTGCAAAGTTGCCGACAGTAGTACAAAAAGCTGTCGGAACACCACAGCAGTTAAAGATTTGGGCTTGTGATAGTGAATTTAATGAAAATGTTGTGAGCAGTAATTTTATAAAAACATATAGAACAGAAGTCAAGCGAGCAACGGAGTTAAACAAGATGCCGAGTGATGTAAAAAAACTTATAGAAATGGTAAACACAAATTCTGTATCGGCTCAAATAGCAAGTGAAAACAAAAAGGCTATATCTTTATCACTCGAAGATAAAAAAGCCGAGGAAACAGGCAAAATGGGAGTTAGAAACAGTGTTCCTATGCCTGAGAAATATAAAAAAGAATTTGGCATTGAATAATGGGTTTTAAGGAAAGGAGAATTAAAATGAAGAAATCTGAACCTAAAATGATTTTAAATATATCACTTGAAAGTGAAGAAATTGAAGAAAAAGTCAAGATTGCTATGGATAAATATGTAGAAAAAGTTATCTATAAAAATCTTGATGAAGAAATTACAAAAATCGTTGACAGGAGAATTGAAAGGCTTGTGTCTGCTTCAACCTGGAGTAGCGACAGAAAAATACAGGGGGTTTCATTTGAGCAGTTCGTAAAGGACAGAACCGAAAAAGCTATCGGCGATTTTGTAGCGATGAATATTAAAGAAATACTTGCTAAAAGGTTCGCTGAAATTATGACAGACAAGAGCTTTGACAATAATTAAAGGCAGAAAGGAGCAGTAATGGATATTGATACTTTTATAGAACATACAAAAGAAAAAGCAAGAGAAAAAGCAAGCGACTATAGATACCATGCGTATTTCTTTGAGAGTGATAATCATCTGAATGCAGCTTGTATTAAAGCCGCAAAAGACCATGAGCAGTTAGCTGAGTGGCTTGAAAAAATCAAAGAGTATCAGCAGTTGGAGGAACAGGGTAGACTTATCAAGTTGCCTTGCAAGGTGGGAGATACGGTATGGGTAGTTACTTCTCCGTTTAATGTGTTTGACGACATTGAATATGATGAGAATATGAGAGATGAAGTCTATGAATCTTATGTTTCTAGTGTATCATTTTATGAATGCGGAGAACAATATAGAATTTATGCTAAAGCAACAAATCATTTTATCGGAGCTTATTTTAGAAAATGTGATTTTGGCAAAACAGTATTCTTCACAAGATCCGAAGCAGAAGCAAAACTGAAAGAAGAATTGAGAGGTAGAAAAAAATGATTGTAAAAGAATATATGTTATCAAAGGAAGAATTGAAACATGATTTCCCTATCGGCTCAAAGCATATCATTGACGGAAAAGAGGTAGTGGTTGCAGAAATTCACGACCCTATGACAGCTAATTGTATGGCTTCATATCCAATGGTATTTTTTGCAGAAGTGGCAAGCATACAGAACTATGAAACTAGCCACACTTGCAACTGTCAGCACAACAGCAATTCAAGAGATAATGAGCCTTGTTGCAGATGTGACAGCGTAATAGCAAATATAAATAAGGCTAAGGTAGATAGCTTAGAAATAATCGCACAAATGCTAGATGATAAGCCTTATTATGAATTGAAGTACAGACTGGTTGACAAAAACGATTATTCTATCGGGTATAGTTCTTACGATTTAAAAATTGTATTAGGTTACATTGACGAATATTTTGAAATTGAGGAAAACGATAGACAGACCAATGCCGACAGGATAAGGAATATGTCGGATGAAGAGTTAGCGGAGCTTATGCAGAAATTGGAATACACTTGCTTGGTAGCTTTTATAGGATATGAAGATAAAGGCAGGTGGCGAGAATGACGCTTGAATGTAAAAACTGTTCTATGCATGAACAATGTATTTGCGAAGCAAGTGCAGACGAATGTGAAATCAGAAAGCAGTCTTATAACAAGGCTGTTGATGATTTTTATAACAAAATTATTGAAGCATACGAAGAAATGAAAAATATTCCACAGATGGAGAAAGAAACAGTACATACAATAGCATTAGGAATAATGGAGCAGTTAAAAAATAAATATTTAGCGAGGCGATTTCAAATGAAGAATATAAGTCTTTTAACAAATATTTTAATGGATATCATGGAATCTGAGGGCTTGGAATTTGAAAGAATAAATATTGATGATGGTGCAACAGAAGAAGCAGAGGTTCATTATCACATTAAATGTCCTTATCTTGTCGGAGATGAAAGAGCCTTATGTCATGGATGTAAACTCAGTGATAAACTCAGTGATGTCGGAAGAGATTTATGTGTTAAGTGTAAATTTCAATGGTTATTGGATGAAGTAGACAAATAATAACGATAAACTGAAATTAAGAAAGGAGTAAGAGTTTTGTGCACAGTAAAAACCGGTTTTACTCCAAAAAAAGAAATTATGTCAGAAAGTACATATTACAGAAGAAAAAGTCAGGGAATATGCGTAAGATGCGGTAAAAAACCAGCGAGAGACGGGAAATGTATGTGTGTTGAATGTGCTGAGGCTTCAAAGGAATACACAAACAAAAGTAGGGAATTTTTCAGAAAACAAGGGTTATGCCCTCGATGCGGCAAAAATAAATTATTTGGTGATGAAAAAAATTGTCCGGAGTGCCTTGCAAAATGTGTAAAAGTGACTTTGAAATCGGATGCCAAGAGAATTGACAAAGTTAAAAGTTACAGAAAAGAATATTATCAAAGAAAAAAGAAGCAACTTGAGGAAGATCATCTTTGTGAGGATTGTTGGAAAAGACGAAGAGTAGACGGGCATATATATTGCAGCATTTGTCTTGCTAAGCGGAGAGAAAGGAAAAAGCAAAAAGAAAGAGAAAAAAGGCAGGACTTCTTAGAAAGAAGTGAAAGACCGGCTTATGGGCTTTGCTATTGCTGTGGAAAGCAACTTGATAGAGATGGCAAGCTTTGCAAAGTTTGTGCTGAAAGAGTAAACCGGAATTTGCCGGAGAAAAGAGGTGGCAATTATTACTGGCGGCTTGACAATCAAATTGCTTTTAATAAAAAGGGGGCGGTAAAATGCTAAAATTTGAAAGTGAATGTGTTGACTGCCCCAGCGAAATAGGTTGCCTTGGGGATAGTTGCCCGAAACGCAATATACCTCACCTTATATGCGATTGTTGTGGTGAAGATGTAGAAGACTTGTACGGATATGACGGAGAGCAGTTGTGTAAAGACTGTTTGCTTGATGCAGTACCAAAAGTAGAAATATAGGAGTTTGGCTTATGAAGTTTTCAGAACTGACTAAGCCGGAGCTTGATATTATTTTAGAAAACGCCAATTTTACAGAGGAAGAAGAAGAAATATTCAAATTACTTTCAAGAGGAAAAAGCATAATCGAAATTGCTGAACATATAATGATATGTGAGCGTACTGTTAATAGAAAAGTACTAAAAATTAAAAACAAGATTGGCAAATTGGAGGGTTTAAATGGTAAAGATAACTGTTGATGGTAAAGAAGTAAAAGCAGAAGATATAAAACTTTCTGCTGATGTTGTGAAAGTCATATCATCATGTCTTGATTGACATTAAGGTAAAAAGAGGTTAGAATGTGTCGTAAAGTACGATAAATACGGCACATTCTTTTTATATAAAGGGGGATTTAAGATGGAATGTGTTGCGTATATGAGAGTATCAACAGAAAAGCAGGTTGAAGAAGGCTATGGACTTGAAAGTCAGCAAAGAGACATCAAAGAGTATTGCCAAAAAAATAATATGATAATATCTCACTGGTATATTGATGCTGGTCTGACTGGTATGGAGATGAGTAAAAGAGTTGCATTACAAGAACTTATTTCTGATTTAAAGAAGATAGATAAAGTGGTTATCTATAAGCTTGATAGACTTTCGAGAGATAGTGTTGATGCTTTAAATATGATTGAAAAAATATTCGTGCCTAGAAACGTAGAAGTGTTAAGTGTGCATGATTTTGCAAAATATAAAACGCCACAGGATAAATTTCAAACTCAAATTATGGCAGCAGTAGCGGAGTATGACAGAAACACTATGTTACTCCGTATGCGTGGCGGTATGTTGGAAAGAATAAAACAAGGCTACTGGCCGGGTGGAGGCAATACACCTTATTGCTATTCTTATAGTAAAGAGACAGGAACACTTGTGCCGATACCGGGAAGAAAAAAACAAGCAAATGAAGCAATAGACTTGTTTTTACAAGGCTATTCAGATAACAAAATTCGTGATATGTTAGGCTTCAAAAGTGAATTTGTTGTAAGACATATACTTACAAGTAAGGTCAATATAGGCTATATACCATATAAGGGCAAAATTTACAAAGGTAAACATGAGCCGATTTTTGAACTTGATAAATTTAATTTAGCGCAGGAAGTTAGAAAAAATCGAAGAAAAAAGAAAACGACTTGTATAAGCAAAGAGCCAAATTTACTTACTGGATTATGCTATTGTGGTGTTTGCGGATGCGCCATGCGTTATCAAAAATGGACACATGGAAAGCATAAGATATATTGTATGTCTCGAAACAAGTCTATGAATTATCTTCCTAATTATAATGCTGATTGTAATAACTCTCTTGAATGGGCTGTTGATATTGAAAAACAAGTTGAAGAAGAAATAATTAAAATATCATTGAATTTGTCATCAGAAAAGCCAGTTGCAAAACAAAGTAAAATCGAAATTTTACAGTCGCAGATAAAAAAAGAAGAAAACCGCAGAAAAAGATTGTTTAATTTGTATGCCGACGGAAACGATGATGTATTGGTGAGTATAAAAGAAATCAACAATACAATTAAGGATTTGGAAGAACAGCTTGAAAATGAAATATCAAATGCCAATATAAATAAGAAGAAAAGCATTACCTATAAAAACATAAAAAAAATTGCCGATGTTTGGGACAGCATCGACAAAAGAGATAAAAACACTATACTCAAGAGTATAATTGATAAGATTGTTATAGTCAATGGAAACATAGAAATACAATTGAAGAATTTTTAGCACTTACTATATGCTGTTCCGATGGCATTAAGTTAGTGCTAATACCGTGTTTATCGTACTTTTTACAATTAAATAAAATCAAACTGTCGTTTTTGTGTCGTTAAACTGTCGTTTTTCTGTCGCTTTAAGCGGCTTTTTTTATGTGAAAATAAAATTACAAAAAGGAGAGTGATTGAAGTGTACGACGAAGATTTAAGAGAGCGATTACTCTCGCGTGAACAGATACAAAAATTAGACTTAGTAACTCAAACAATATTGTTTAGCGTTATTGAGGATGTATTAGAGGAGAGAGAACATGATAAACAATCCTTATCAACAGCAAATGATGACTTATACTCCGGGTTATAACGCATATCCATATAATCCGATGCAAAGATTTCAAGAACAGCAGTTGCCGCAACAGCCAGTTCAACAAGTACCACAACAGCAGAATTTACAGATACAAGCAGGGATAAATGGCAGAATGGTAGCGGCAGTTGAACAAATTGCGGCTAATGATGTTCCAATGGACGGCAGTGTGGCATTTTTTCCTAAACAGGATTTAACAGAAATATATGCAAAGCAATGGGGTGCAGATGGTTCAATAAAAACAGTCGTGTATAAGCCTTATACAGAGCCTAAAAACAGTCAAGGCATGAATAATACAGAAAATATCGAAAACTTGAAAATTGACCTATCGGACGAAAGTACAGCGGTATTTATGCAAAAGTTTGATGAGATTTTTAATAAATTTGACGAGTTGGAAAACAAGATGTGTAAAACTTCGACTTCTCAAAGAAAAACTTCGACTTTAAAAAAGGAGGGCGGCGTAAATGAATAATCAGATTATGCAGATGTTAAATCAGATTAAAAATATAAAAAATCCAAAAGAAGCCGCTATGAAAACATTAGAGCAAGCGGCAAATCAAGGAAATCCAATGGCAAAAAATATGTTGCAAAAAATAAACAGTGGCGACATGAATGGAGCACAGCAAATTCTTGGTAATTTTATGAATGAACAGGGATTGAATATACAGGAAATTCAAAAACAAATTCAAAAATAGTACATATTAGGGTTTTGTCCGGACAATAAAAACCAGTTCCCTATTTTGTAAATAAATCAAATGGAGGTAAACTAATATGTTTAACAACGGAGTTAGCCTTGCCGATATTGCGGCAGTAACAGGCAATAACAGAAACAATGATGGTATGTGGGGAGACGGTGCATGGTGGATTGTCATTCTTCTTATTTTCGGCTGGGGTGGTTTTGGTAACAACGGCTGGGGTAACGGTAATGGAATGGGTTCTACTGCCGCCGCTTATACAGACAGTGCTATTCAGCGTGGATTTGATAATCAGGCTGTTGTTTCAAAACTTGATGGCATTTCAAACGGCTTATGTGATGGCTTCTATGCCATGAACAATAGTATGCTCACAGGTTTCAATGGTATCAATACAAATATCATGCAGACCGGCTATGGCATACAACAGGCAGTAAACGCTGATACAGTTGCTAATATGCAGAATACTAACGCTTTACAGTCACAGCTTGCTAACTGCTGCTGCGAGACGAGGGAAGCCATTCAGGGAATTAATTACAACTTAGCAACCAACACTTGTGCTTTACAGAACACAATGAACAATAATACAAGAGATATTATTGACAGCCAACAGGCGGGAACAAGAGCAATTCTTGACTTCCTGACAAATGACAAGATTGCAACCTTACAGGCAGAGAACAACGATTTGCGCAGAGCTGCTTCACAGGATAGACAGAACGCACTTCTGACTACTACAATGGCAGCGCAGACAAATCAGATTATTGATGCAGTAAGACCTACACCGGTTCCATCGTTCCCGGCTTCTAACCTTTATGGTTATGCATATGGCTGCGGTTGCAACACCGGCTGTAACTGCTAAAACTGAATAATTGAGTATCTTAATTGAGTTTAACTCGATTATGTCTGCTAAGCAGTATTACTTATAATCAAAGGGCAGGCTATAATGTTTGCCCTTATTTTTATGAAAGAGAGGTAAAAATAATGGAAATAACAGGAATTGCGTTACAAACAGTTGCCGCCGGAGAAGATGTTGCATTTACAGAAACACCGGTATGCGGTAGCAAATGTATAGTCCACAGACAGGGAAGCGGAATTATCAAGTTAAGAGGTATTACAAATCAGTGCAAAGCAAGATTTTTAGTATCGTATAGTGGAAACATTCAGATACCTACAGGCGGTACAGTTGAAGAGATTTCGCTTGCCATTGCAGTAGACGGAGAGCCTTTACAGTCAACAAGAATGATTGTAACACCAGCCGCAGTTGAGAATTTCTTTAATGTATCGGCACAGGCATATGTGGATGTGCCTTGTGGTTGTTGCAGTACCGTAGCGGTGCAGAATACATCTACACAGGCTATTGAAGTACAGAATAGTAACTTAATCGCAGTAAGGGAGGCTTGATAATATGCACAAATGGGCTAAACAGATTATGGAATGTGTCAAGGCTAAGGTTGACGGAATTGGAATTGACAATTTTGAGGGGCAAAACCTTGACGATTTAAAGGATTTTACAGAGATAGCAAAGAACATAGCTTGCTTTGATAAGGATTACAGAATTGTTGAAGCTATGGAAAAGTCAGAAGATAATGAGGATATTATGCGTATGCTTGAACAGTACGAAGCTTATCCGGACAGAAGATATTATGACGCTTACCGCTATGCAAACGGTAGATTTGCCCCTAAAGGTCGTGGAACACGCAGAGGATATGAAGAACCACCATATTATCATATGTACCCTTATGACGATATGGAACACATGAGGGACATGGATAGGGATGATAGAGGAAAGATGTATTACAGCGAACCTGCAAGCAATGTGAGTGGTAGCAATAATATGTCAAGAAACTACTCTGAGAGCAACTATGACAGGGCGAAACGCAACTATACAGAAACAAAAGAGTTACACAAAGGGAACACTCAGGAAGATAAAGAGCATAAGATGAAATCCCTTGACGGCTATATGAAAGAGTTGTCAACAGACATTACGCACTTGCTTGGTGACATGACCGCAGAAGAGAAAAATCTTTTAAGAACAAAACTTAGTACGCTTGTTTCTAAGATTTGAGAATAATATTTTCCGACAATCTAGGGCTATAGATAGCAATATCTGTAGCCTGTTTTTAAATAATAAAATCAATGTTTGTGAGGTGATTTTATGTTTATAATAAACAATATAATGTGGCAAATTGTATTTGTGCCAAGTGATAGTAATAAACTTATGCGTTCTGATGGTTCTATTAGCCTTGCTGTGACCGATTTTAATGACAAGACAGTATATGTATCAGATAATGTAAAAAACGGTTATTTACGGAAAATAATGGCTCATGAATTATGTCATTGTTTTTGTTTCAGCTACAACATATATATGCCTCTTCAGCAAGAGGAATATTTAGCTGACTGGATAAGCCTGTATGGTGCAGACTTGATATATTTGCTTGATGATTTGATGATGACTTTAACAAGGAGTGTGGCATGATAAAGGAATTATTAAAGCAGATACAAAAGACAAATCCCGACATAACAGTAGAAAAACTTATATCTGAGATACGATACAGTGACTATTTAACAACAGCGTTGATGATAAGTAAAGGAATTGCCAGTAAAGAGGAAAACTGCTATACTAACAAATAAAAAGGAGTTTCAGTATGGCAATAACAGGAACAAAAGGTGTACAAATATCATATGAGTGTGACGACTTGATAGAAAGCCTTGAACTTGATATATCAGAGTATGGTAAAAGTTGTAAGATTTACGCAATATCTGAAATGATGCAGGGACTGGAAATCTATACAGGTTATGAATATACAGACAGAATACAGTTAAAGCGAGGGCAAAAATATACGCTTATGTCAGCCGGTCAGCTTATGGATATTTTACAAAAACAAAATTCTATATTGTAAATACTTGTCAAATGTGGTATTATAGAATTACAAGATAAGTTTAAAATGTTTGTCTTGTAAGTTTTGCACAATATATAGATGGCAGTATGTGAGTGCGAATGTGCAAACTGCCGAAAGTGAGGTGACAACATGAGCAGTCCCGAAAATGATTTTATCGTTGTGAACACAAAGGAAGATGTTTTAAAAGAACGGTATATTGCTGGTGCTGATTTAGTCGGCAAATATGGATTTCCACAATTAAATCCGGTTTATGCACACTTAGAAGATGTTGAGCCGGTACCGTTCAATCTTGCAAGTAAAGAAAAGCATCCAAAAAATTGTGTTTGCCATTTTTTTATAGATGATGTACGGTTTGAGCGACTTTGGAACAATCCAAGTAAATACATGGATATACTGAAAAACTTTAAGTATGTATGCAGTCCCGACTTTACTTTCTATGATAATATGCCACTTGCTTTGCAAATATGGCAGATATACAGAAGTCGGGCATTAAGCTATTGTTTAAGTCGAGCTGGTTTAAAGATTATCCCGGCTGTAGGCTGGGGAAGCGAAGAAACATATGACTATTGTTTTGACAGCTTACCGACACACTCCACGCTTGCGGTATCGACAAACGGATGCTTTTCAGCAGAGGGCAAAGAATGTTATAGAAAAGGATTTAAAGAAATGTGCATGCGATTGGATCCAAAACAAATTGTTGTCTTTGGTTCTCGAATTGATGTAGATATAGATATAGACATTGTTTACAAATCAAGTTACTGGCAGCAGATGAGCGAACGATTAAAGGGGTGATATGATGGGTAGTAGAAGCGGTAGCAAAAAAGGCGGCTATATTTATACGCCCGGCTTAAAAAAGATAATCTATACAGAAAAAAGAGGGGGGATTACTATTGTAAAAACAAGATATAAATTCTTAAAACAACGGCGGTCAAAGAACAAATAGTAACTATACAGCGGTTATTATATACATAGATAGGAAAAACAAGGCTAACAAGAAAAACGGCTGTATAAGGCTGTAGCAAAGAGATAAGCATACACGAAAAAAGAGACTGTAAAAAGTCTCTTTTCTTTTCCAAAATGTAGCTATTAAAATAATAGTTAAATATAATTTATTGTTTACATCCCAAAATGTGCTATTAAATACAATTACTAAATATAAACTATTATTTACATCGTAATCATTTTATGATATTTTCGGCTCGATGTCAATATTTTAAGCTAAAAATATCGGATTATCGTTATCAAAAAGATTGCTGAAAATTTTAGTGTCTTTATCTAGATAACGGCATCTCACTTTATTAAACTTCCTAAATCCTTTTTTAGTATATTCATATTTTTTATTTATATTATATGATATGCTACACAAATCGTCAGGTACAAAAATCTCAGGAACATAAGCATCTTTTTTTAATGTCCCTATTTCGTTCTTTTCTTGTAACTCAACAATTTCAACATCATCAACTCGTAACAAATCTTCATAACGCCCTAATGACAAAAATTTGCGTGGAAATTTCAAAGATGTATAGGCCACTTCAAGATCATCATCATCTACAGTTTGTATATAAATTTCAAGCTGTAAATTTGCTAAATAATAAAATGTTTTAGGCGATTGAACCCAGCCGGTATAACTGCTGTCATTTTCATCTTCAACAATTACTGACCATCTTTTTTTAATTTCTTCTGTGATTGTCTTAAATTTCGCCCCACCTTGCCACTGCATTTTCAGCTCTTTATTTATATAACCTTTTCCCGATATAAAAAAATTCATGTCATGGTACTCATGCCAGCCGCAGGCGTTATGTACCATACCTGACACTGTTGAAAATGGTGGCAGGGGTAAAATATCAGGAGAGCAAGACAAACTTACAGGAAACCTTGCGGTTTCCATGTAAGCGTTTAATTTAACTGCTTTCATTGCTTTACCTCTATTCTGCTTCACATTCAAAGCCTAAAAGAATATTTTTATAAAGTTCTTCACTGATATTCTCTTCTAAAAGAGGTTTTCTGTTCTCAAATCCGAGTTCCGCATCAAGTGAAGCGTCAATTTCTTCTAATGCTTTTTCTCTACTAAATCCCAACTCCATAACCTCATTTAATAAATCAATAGTTTTTTTCATAATAGTCACCTTTTAACCTTTCTTTTATTTTTTATAATTATATCTTTTATAGTGATGTTTTTCAATTACTGCTTCCCATATTTTTACCCTCCACTTCTTCAATATAAATTCTTTCTGTTTTGCCGGTGTCATCATCTTCATAGACTCCGCCGAAGTCGTCCCACCAACTTTCGGCACCTCTTTTGTTATATGTCTGCCCTCCAAGGAGAACTGTACCACTTTCTGTAACCAATCTGTATTTTTTGTTATCTTTCTTCATAATCTTGTACCTCCAATGTTTTATTTGTATTTCTTATGTTGTATATATAATACATCATTGTGCACTAATATTCAATGGGCAAAATATACAAAAATGTATTAAATAATTATGCAAAATACACAAAAATGTACAACTTAAAATACTTGACATATAATACATAAAATTATATTATATAAAAAAGAAAAGAGGTGCTATACATGGAGAAAAGAAAAAATACTTATAAAGGAAATATATCTTATAAAAGATTGTGGGAAACGATGGAACGACGCAATATAACAAAAATGAACTTAAAAAATGACTTTAATCTATCACCTACGCTAGTCAATAGATTAGTTAAAAATCAGAATGTGAGTGTTGACACAATAATGTATTTGTGTGACTGCTTAGATTGTCAGCCTTGCGATATTTTAGAATATGTAAAGTAAATACAAAAAAGTGTATTTTTAACATTGACAAACAATACACAAAGATGTATAATAAGTTTATCAAATAAAGAAAGGATGGCAATGCCGCAAAGGTGAATGTTATGAGAAGAACAGAATTAAAAAATGAAAATGTAATCTACACAGGAACAGCAAGAGAAATCTTGAGCTTGTGGAAAAATTTGACAGAGCGTCACATGGATGATTGGAGTTTTATTCTTAATACTCCAAAAATGAATATGAATAAAAATTACGGTCTTTATGTGGATCTAGTAGATGGCTTAGACGAGCCATACAACAAGCCACAGCTTGGCATTTTAAACGCAAGTGGTGTACTTGAAGCATTAAATTTAATTTAATTAAAACCCGCCCCGGAGGGACAAGGGCAGAAAGGTGGATATTATGACAAGTATTGAAGTTTTAAAAATGGATGGATGCACAGAAAAAGCCGGTTACAGACTGGGGAATAGTCGAACATGGTGAAAAAACATATTATATCCAGTATTGTTTATAAAAATAAAAATTGATTTTTTAGCAGCTTGAAATATAGCTGCTTTTTTAATACAATCATATTTTATAATAATACAGAAAATTGAGTTGCGGATAGGGTATATGTCATTACTCGAAAATCTATATAAATCTAGTCTAGTTTCTGTATAATTTTACAAACACGAACTCGAATTTCTGTGTATTTCTAAAAACAGCATTTTTGTATTGCAGTTTTAACAAGTAAATAACAACAAAGCTGTTTGCTTTTTGTGAATGATGCATAAGTTTTTCACTATAATTATACGGATTTTCGAGTTTGTATGATGGGGTATCTATACCCCATACAAGCATCTGTTATCTGTTTATATATCAAAGAGTTAAACTCTTAGATAAAACTATAGTATTAGCCAGTAAAGTATATTAAGCATAAATATATATATAAATACAGCCAGTACAGTATAGTATAAACCAATACAGTAAATTATATACACATATATAGCCAGTATGTAGATTATATATATATATACCAAAAAAATATATTTAGGGGTATTGACAGTAGTTGTATTTAGCTGTATAGTAGATGCATAAATTAAATAACTTAGCAGATTTGCACTTGATAGAGATATAAACATATATAGCGTATATGCCATGTATGTATATCTTTTCAGGTGCTTTTTTTATTTATATAACAATACTGGAGGTGAAAAGATGGTAAAAGATGTAGAGCAAAACATAGATGTATTTGAAAATGACGTAGATAAATATTTACAGCTTTTTCTTGATGAGCAGGGAATAGAAGATATGAGAAGTGAACCACAGAATGTGTGGAGTTCTGCATTGATGTACATTCAAAAGCATGTTTTTAAAAATAATAAAATGCTTAAAATGACTACACCACCTGACGGTTATAGAAGTAATGATTACAGCAACCAATACAGTAACTTGAATCAAAGTAACTGCAATGCATATGACTTAGCGAAAGTAAAGCATGTATGTGATATATATATATATGAGTGTATGCTATACGATAAAATACCTACACAACAGGGCTTTGTATATATGACAGGTATCACAGCTGATACTATATGCAGATGGAAGAAAGATAGTAGTGTATTAAGTAAATCGGGTTCAGAGTTTTTGCAAAATCTTTATGATAGCGAGGAAGAGGCGTTAATGTCTAAAGCATTCTCGCTCAGGAATCCGACCGGAGCACTGGCAGCACTCAATCATAAAAAGGGATGGCGAGAGGATGGCAAGCTGCACATACAGCAAGTCGAACAAAAGACAGCGGACCAACTCCCAAGACTTGATGCGAAACCACAAGATGTAGTGGCTATTGAGGACAGCAGTCACAAGATGTAGTGGAAAATAACTTTTTAGAAAACAAGGATTTATCCAAGAGTTAATGTGTCAAAGATGTGTCAAAATTGATCATGGTGGAGCAGTGACGAGAGAACATAAAGGCAGCTACCGGGGGTCCCCCTCTGACAGAGCTGGAAAATTCGCCCCACTAAGTCCCTCAAACAACCTCAAAAACAAAAACCGGCTTTTTAGGAAAAGGAGTAGTCTATGAGAAAATACACTGTAAAAGAATTGTTTTCATTGAGACATAATGGAATTGCAGCAAAATTTATCCTTGGGAAATTCTTGCTGGTACAAAATCATATAGTTGATTGGCATTTCCCGAAAGATGGCAGTAGTCCTAAGAAAGCATATATCGTCCTCAAGGGCAAGCATTTAGCAAGATTGGTATGAGGTGTATATGATAGCAGAGACTTTGAAAAGATTATTTTGTAAGCATGAATGGGAATTAAAACATTGTATTGCGATACATGAGAAAGATAGTAAATTTCCAGTCGGATATAAAGATGTTTATGTTTGTAAAAAGTGCTTGAAAAAGCATGCTATAAAATATTAATAAGGCGGTGGATAGAATGACAATAAGAGCACCAACAATTTAAAATAAAACATTTTCTGAAACTTGTTTAATATCTGTATTTTAATTCATATCTTTTGTACTTTATAAAAATATTACGTGTCACATCCGCAAGGCAATAACAGTCTTGCTGGATAATGGGGTATCGTCAAGAGGTTAAGGCATAGCACTTTGACTGCTACATCATGGGTTCAAATCCCATTACCCCAGTTTGGCAAGATATGCCATCTTTGTTTTTCTTCTTGCAAAATCGCGGAGAAAAGCTCCTTTCCCACACTAGCGGAATGCTGTTAAGAGCCATCGCACGGCTCGGTGTGGTTGTTCGGGTGTCTATCCCACGATGCCCGAACTTACATACTTTTTCTGTACTGGACTAATGTAGTTCCATTACAACTTTCACACCAATAACACATAGGTGCTTGCATACCATCTTAAAAGCCTATACAGAGGTGTATGCAACTTTGGCATATAGTTCAATGGTAGAACACCTGACTGTTAATCAGGATGTCGCAGGTTCGATACCTGCTATGCCAGTTATGTCAACACTTGTGCAGAAACCAATGTCGGCAATGGAAGAACAGAAACTAGCTGTTGACATTATACTTTTACTCTCGACAAACATCAATAAGGATGGTTCGGGAACGGTATAACAAAGTCCGTATGAATTATACAAATACAGCAACAAAAATAGTTCAATCCGTAAGTGGATGCTGTGCACTTACGGTATCGGATAGTAGTTCAGTTGGAAGAACAACCATTGCGATAACAGTAGTAGGTGGAGTCACAGGTTCAATTCCTGTCTATCCGATGGCAATATGCTGTTGTTTACTGACGGCATATTGAATAACCGAATAATATGCCCACGCAAAAATACTAGTTACGACGCGGGTGGTAGATAGTGACGGAATAGGTAAACGGAATTGTCGTAGAGAATTGGTTGAAACCGACAACATAGATGACCAGATTGTACACTCCTG
>OIYS01000113.1_pt1 | contig 59055 bp, 67 predicted proteins | sample 1588271 | NCBI WGS metagenome assembly OIYS01 (sample SAMN03283286) | human gut metagenome | biome: human-associated habitat; material: feces | host: Homo sapiens | place: Peru | collected 2012 | reverse complement strand
GTCTCCATGTGGGTGATATTTACCCATTACATCACCAACGATGGTAGCCGATTTACGATATTTTTTATCAGGCGTTAAACCATTTTCTAACATGTCATAAATGATTCTTCTATGAACAGGCTTTAGTCCGTCACGTAAGTCTGGTAATGCACGTGATACTATTACACTCATAGAATACTCTATGAATGACGATTGTATCTCATTTACAATATTATTTTCTTCTAATCTATCTCTACTGTGATCCATAATTCACTCCTAAAAATCAAGGTTTTTCGCATAAGTTGCGTTTTCTTCAATAAATTTTCTTCTTGGCTCAACTTCTTCACCCATTAACATACTAAACGCTGCATCAGCAGAAATCGCATCTTCAACAGTAATCTTTCTCAAAATACGATGATTAATATCCATTGTAGTAGCATTTAATTCTTCAGCGTCCATTTCACCTAGACCTTTCATACGCGCAACTTCATATCTCACGTTTTTTTCATTTAATCCCCTAATATATTCATCACGTTCCTCATCATTTAAAACATATTTCATTGTTTGACCATGTTTTATACAATAAAGAGGTGGTTGAGCGGCATATACATATCCAGCATCAACAATAGGTTTAAAGAATCGATAAAATAATGTTAATAAAAGTACTCTAATATGTGAACCATCGACGTCCGCATCGCTCATGATTATAACTTTATGATATCTCATTTTATTCAAATCAAACTCTTGACCAATACCTGTTCCAAATGCTGTAATGATACTCCTTATTTCTTCATTACTTAATGCTCTATCAAGTCTAGCTTTTTCAACGTTTAAAACTTTACCACGCAAAGGTAAAATTGCTTGTGTCATACTATTTCTACACTTAATTGCTGAACCACCGGCACTATCTCCCTCGACTAGGAAAATTTCACATACACTAGGATCTTTTTCTTTACAATCAACAAGCTTATCGCCAAAATTAACTATATCAAGATCACTTTTACGTCTTGTAGCTTCTCTTGCCTTTTTTGCTGCCATTCTAGCTTTTGATGCAGTCATACATTTTTCAACAATTAGCTTTGCAACAGCTGGATTTTCCATAAGATATCTTTCTAAACCGTTTCCAAAGATATCACTAGCTATTTTTTTAACTTCAACATTGCCTAACTTTGTTTTTGTCTGGCCTTCAAATTGTGGATCAGGATGTTTACAAGAAACAATCATAGTTAAGCCCTCACGACAATCATCACCTGTTAAATTATCATCATTATCCTTTAAAATTTTAGCATTTTTAGCATAATTGTTGATAATTCTAGTTAATGCAAGCTTAACTCCATCTTCGTGTGTTCCACCTTCAATGGTATTAATATTATTAGTAAACGAATAAATAGACTGATTATATCCGTTATTGTATTGCATAGCTACTTCTATTTGAATGCCATTTTCTTCACCGTCAAAATATAATATATCATCGTGTAATGGACTTTTGTTTTCATTTAACATCTTTACATATTCTTTTATACCACCATGGTATAGGAATTCGTCATATTTTTTTTCTAAAGGTCTTTCATCAGTCAATGTAATTCTTAGGCCTTTATTTAAAAAACATATTTCTTGCAAGCGTTTATACAAGGTTTCATAGTTAAATTCTGTAGTCTCTTTAAAAATTTCCTTATCTGGTTTAAATCTTACTGTAGTTCCTGTTCGTTCAATTGCACATTTGTCAATAACTTTCATAGGTTCTACAGGTTTTCCACCGTTAGAAAACTTTTGGTAATGTACTTCTCCTTCGCGATACACATAAACTTCTAGCCACTCAGATAGAGCATTTACAACACTAGCTCCAACACCATGAAGTCCACCAGATACCTTGTATCCTCCACCGCCAAATTTTCCACCTGCATGCAAGACAGTGAAAATAGTTTCGATTGTGGATAATCCTGTTTTTTTATTTATTCCAGTAGGCATTCCTCTACCATCATCACGAACAGATACTATATTATCTTTTTCTATAATTACTTCAATATCATCACAATATCCTGCTAAAGATTCATCAACAGAGTTATCAACAATTTCCCAGACAAGATGGTGTAATCCTCTTTCTCCTGTTGAACCAATATACATACCTGGTCTTTTTCTTACAGCTTCAAGTCCTTCTAAAACCTGAATATCACTATCATTATAATGTTGCTCGTTATTCATTTTAACACCTCTTCTACACAACCATTTGTAATTTTTATTAACTTGCTTTTTTTAATTATTTCTTTATCGATTTTATTAACATCTGTTGTAGTAATAAACGTTTGAATACCATCAGAAATTAATTTAAAAATGTTATTAATTTTTTGTAAATCCAACTCACTAAATAAATCATCTAAGATAAGTATCGGCGATTCACCTTTTACTTTTTTAAATAATTCAATTTCGGCAAATTTTATAGCTAAAACTGCATTTTTTTGTTGACCCTCAGATCCATAATCTTTAATATCTAAGTCGTCAATTAATATTTTAAAATCATCCAAATGTATTCCAATTAATGTTTTTCCAAAATTCAATTCGCGAATCCGATTTTTTTTAAAAGCTTCCAAAATAGAACTAGCATCCTCATCATTAAAACTTGAATCATACACTATTTTAATATTATTAACCCCAGCTATTTTGAAATAGAAGTCAGATATATAGCTATTTAGCTTGTCGACAAAGCTTGTTCTATACTTATTTATTTTCAAACCAATATCAATAATTTTTTTTGTTATAATATCTAAATATTCAAAACTGTTATTATAATTTGTTGATAACTGTTTTAAATAAGCATTTCTTTGTTTTAAGAGCTTATTATAAGCTGCTATACAAAACAAATATTCTTTATTAAATTGTGAAATTTCAATATTAAGAAACTTCCTTCTAAACCCTGGAGAATCTTTAATTATTTTTAAATCACTAGGACTAAATAATACAATATTAATCTTAGAAATATAATCGCTTAATAACTTAATCTTTTCATTATTAATAAATACAGTTTTTCCATCACCATCAAAAAAGATTTTAAACGATGATTCCCTATTCTTAACAAAAAAATTTCCTTCTATTTTAGCTTTTTGTTCATTGTTATTAATTAGTATTTTCTCATTTAAAGTTCTAAATGATTTAGATAAAGCTAAAATATATATTGCCTCGACTATGTTGGTTTTACCTGAGCCATTAAAGCCATATAAAATGTTTATTCCTGATGATGGGTTAAATTTGACATTATGATAGTTTCTGAAATTTATTAACTTTAAACTATTTAATTTCATTTTAACCCCCTATTAGCTCATATAATTAAAATAATAGGTATATGTGTATATCTATACCTATTAATAATTATACTACAAATTTAAGTTATTTTAAAGCTTTTTTGCATTTTTTCTACCTCTTAGTACAGATTCTAACCTCGTTGCACGAAGTACTTGGTTATCTATTGAACCATAAGAAAGTGGTAATTCTATTTTTTCTTTATTTTTAAATTCTATAATTACCCTATCTTTCAATCTGTAATATCTAAGAATATTATTTAATGAAATCCAACAACAGTTCTTTAAACGTGGTGAAGTAGTCGGAAAAAATATTATTTCCTTTGTTTCTTCAACTATAATAGGACACTTATGACTAACTCCAATTAAATTAAAAGTTCCTTTCTGACGACCAGTCAAGGAACTTCCAAAATATTGGCAACTTTCTTCCATTATTTTATTAGCATTCTTATAAACATAGAAAGAATTGTTACTCTCGTATACTTTAGTTTTATCATTTTCATTAATTAACGCTAAAGTATCCGTATTGATTTCATATTCTTGCAATTTACTCACCCCCTCGCAAATAAATTGCTTTTCTTATATCACAAAAGATGTAAAAAAATTGTTTTATATTGTCTAATATGTTTTAATTGGCAAAATTAGTTGAATTAATGTATCATCTTTTACTGATTTAACTATTATAGGTTTATTATCACTATTTAATAAAACTAGTATTTCATCATCTTTCATAGTTTTTAATGCTTCAAGCATATATTTTGAGCTAAAAGAAATTTCTAATTTTTCTTTGTTTGTAGTTTCTATATTAAGTTTTTCTTCCACTCTTCCAAGTTCACTTGATGAAGAACTAATAACCATCTTATCCCCATCAAGATTCATTTTTATGATATTTTTATCTTTTCCTTGCGTTAATAACGCAGCTCTATCAATAGCAGCATTAAACTCATTTAGCCCTACTTTAATTATATATGAAAAATCAGTAGGAATTAAATTACTTGTATTGGGATAATTACCGTTTAACAAATTACTTTGGAACATGATGTTTTTGTACATAAATAATACTTTATTGTTAAATACGTGAACTATTACATCCTCATCATCAGTAAGAATTTTTTCAAGTTCATTAATGTTTCTTCCAGGTATTACTATGTCTATTTGATTGTTAGTAACTGTGGATAACTTAACATTTTTCTTAGCCAGACGATATGAGTCTGTTGCCACACATTCTAATAAATCTCCATTAATCCTTATATTAATTCCTGTTAATATTGGTCTTAATTCTTGAGTAGATATTGCAAATGAAGTTTCATTTATAATAGACTTTAACTCTTTTGCATTTAAGGTAATTGGGGTTTTACTTTCATCAATTTTTATATTTGGATAATCATTATAATCTAAGCAATTTAAATTATATTGGTTATTCTCTGTATAAATACGTATCTTTAACCCATCTAATACTTCAAAATTAATTAAATCACTAGGCATTTTTCTAACTATATCAATTATATATTTACTTTGAACAACAATACTACCCTCATTTTCAATATTTTTAATTTCTTTTTTGTCAATAAAAGTTTTTATTGTTAATTCACTATCACTTGCTAAAAGATATAAACCATCCTTTTTTAAAGTAAACATAATTCCGTTTAATATTGGGATTACATTTTTAGTTGATATAGCTTTAATAACATTTGTTAACCCCTCCAAAATTACACTTTTTTCAATTGTAAATTTCATATTAATTCCTTCTTTCTTTTTTATATATTTATATATTTTTTATATTATTAGTGTTAGTAATGTTGATAAATTCAAAATTCTAAGTAAATTAGTAATATTTGTTAGTTGATAACTGCATTTTTATAAACAAATAATTCACATTTTATTTTTAATCTCGTTAATAGATAATTTTAATTTTTCATCTGTTTTTAATTCTTTTTCAATTTTGTCACAAGCAAATATTACGGTTGAATGATCTCTGCCACCAAATTCTAATCCTATTTTAGGAAAAGTTTCGTTGGTTTCCATTCGGCATAAATACATTCCAATTTGTCGTGGATAGGCAATTTTGTTACTTCTCCTCTTTCCTTTTAAATCTTCAACTGTTATTCCGTAATAATCTGCTACAGCTTTTTGAATTTTTTCAATGTTACTAACAGAATAAATATTTGTACTAACAAAGTCTTTTAATGCTTCTACTGCAAACTCTAAGGTTACTCTCTCAGGGACAACCATAGCTGTATAAGCCATTAAACGATTTATGGTTCCTTCTATGTGTCTAACATCATTTGTACAACTATTTGCAATGTATTCTATTACAGAATCATCAATTTTTTTAGAAATACTAGTATTGCTTAACTTACTTCTGATAATTCTACATCGTAAATCATAATCAGGAGGATAGATATCAACAGGCAATCCCCACATAAATCTAGATCTTAAACGTTCCTCAAGTATTTTCAAATCATCTGGAGAGCGGTCACTACTAATTATAATTTGTTTTCCCATTTTATGAAGGGCATTAAAAGTATTAAAAAATTCCTGTTGTGTTTTATCAGCTCCAACTAAATATTGGATATCATCAATTATCAACACATCAACATTACGATATTTATTTTTAAAATCTTTAGCATAATTTAAGTTGTTACCTTTAATGTCAGCAATACCTGTAAAATCTGTCATAAAATCTTCGCTAGTACAGTATAAAACTCGTTTATTGGAGTTTTCCACAATATAGTTACCAATTGCATGCATTAGATGTGTTTTTCCTAATCCACTTTTTCCATATAAAAATAAGGGATTATGAATTTTACCTGGCGCTTCGGCAACAGCTCTAGCAGATATATACGCTAATCTATTTGTGTTACCAACAACAAAATTTTCAAAGTTTAAGTTTTTATTTAAATTTGTATCCCATACTTTAAGCGAATTATCCTCTGCTTCATTTTCGTCTGGAGTACAAAATACATTATCACTCTCAAGAACAAAATTAAAATTATAATTTTTTCCTGTTAAATTATAGAAAATAGTCTCTATTAGTTGATAATAAACCTCACCTAACATTTTTTGGTGGAGTTCCATAGGAACTTGAATAGTAACAGAGTCATTGTCAATTTTTAGCAATGTTAAATCATTAAACCAAACATTATATGTTGTTGTACTAACTTCTTCAGATACTTCAGCTAAGAAGTTTTTCCATAGTTCTTCTGTATTCATTCCACCACCCCACAACTAATTTCTAACTAAATTTTATCTCAAAAAAAATTAAAAGAAAAGAAAAATATAATTATTAACAATTATTAACACAACTTATAAACAATTTATCACCTATAATAACTAAAAAAATCCGATTTATCAACACTATTAACAATTTTTAGTGTTTTATAATAAACATTGTGTACAAGATAAATTGTTGATAAATAAATTATGTTGATAATGCAATCTTCTTTTGATATATTGTGATCTAATTACTAACAATTTATAAACTATCAGTTTTTTTGCTAAAATATCATAATAATATTTCTAAAAATAATGTTTATAACTAAAAAATAGCCAAAAAGAATTAGTTTTGCTTGACAATAAAGCATATATATTATTATAATTAAAAAGCTTAATTAGTGATGGAGGTGCTTAAAGTGAAAAGGACATATCAACCAAATAATAGAAAAAAAAGTAAAAAGCATGGTTTTTTTGCACGTAAAGAAACAAAGATTATTAAAAGAAGAAGACAAAAAGGTCGTAAAAGACTAACAAAATAAGCCACATATGTGGTTTTTTTACTATTTAGGTGATTATATGAAAAAGAATGAGGTAGTTAAGAAATCTTTAGATTTTGATAAAGTTATCAACAACGGAAAGAAAATATCTAATAATTATTACACAATTTTTTATAATAAAATGAATAATACTTATCCACACTTTGGTTTGGCAATAAGTAAAAAAATAGGTAAAGCTCATTTAAGAAATAAAATTAAAAGACAGCTTAGAATGTTAATTTCAAATAATAAATTTTTATTTTCAAATGGGTATTATTATATTATAATGGTAAAGAAGGGATATTTAGATATTTCTTATAGTGAAAAAGAAAAAGAATTAATTAATTTAATTAAAAAGGAGAATATATGCAAAAACGATTAAAGTTAGGAGTACTTTTAGCTTGCTTAGTATTATTGGGTGGTTGTGAAAGTTCTTATATACAAGACAAAGATAAAAAAAATGTCATATATGAAAAAACGGGGCAAACCCTACCAAAAGATATTTTGTGTAAGCCTGAAGATAAAGAATTATTAGAGATTTATAAAAAGTACGATAAAGAATTAAAAATTAAAGTTGATAAGTTACCTACATGTAAGAATTTTAAAATAAATTCAAACAAAAGTAGCGGTATATGGGAAGGCCTTTTTGTTAAACCATTAGCATTTTTAATAATTCAATTGCAGCGAGTTGTTAAAAATTATGGTTTATCGGTAATTATATTAGGTGTTTTAATTAGATTGTTACTTGTACCATTTTCTAAAAAAACTCAAATTCAAGCTGAAAGCATGAAAAAAATTAATCCTGAAATTCAGAAAATAGAACGTAAATATCGTGATAAAACTGATAATGAATCAATGATGGCTAAAAGTCAAGAAATGATGATGTTATATAAAAAATATAATTTTAATCCTTTTTCAAGTTGTCTACTAGCATTTATTCAATTACCGTTATTCTTTGCCTTTTTTCAAGCTTTGAATAGGATTCCAGCTATATTTGAGGATAGTTTGCTTGGAATGTACTTAGGTACAACGCCATTAATTGGAATAAAGAATGGTCAATATATCTATATAATTCTTGTAATATTGGTATTTGGTACAACTTATTTATCATTTAAAAAGAGTATGTCTTCAACTGGTAATCCAGAGCAAGATAACCAAATGAAATATATGTTAATATTTATGTTAGTTTTCATAGGAATGGCTTCATTTAATTTATCTACAGCAATTGCTTTATACTGGGTTTCTACTAACGGATTTATTGCAATTCAAAATGTGTTAATAAAAAAATCAATTGAACGATCTGAAAAAAAGAAAAAAGATTCGAATTATTTAATTACCAACAGAAAAAAGAATAAAAGTTCAATAAAAGAAAAAGCAAATAGAAAAAAGAGGTAAGTGGTATGAATATATTAAAGAGTGAAGCAAAAACAAAAGATGATGCTATAAAAAAACTACTAGAAGAAAATAATTTAAAAGAAGAGGATATTGTTTATAAAGCATATGAACAAAAAGGCGGACTTTTAAAAGGAACCAAAACAATCATCGAAGCTGCAACTTATGATGAAATAGCTTTAACAATAAAAGACTTTCTAAAAAATCTTCTTTTAAAAATGAATCTTGAAGTTTCTTTTGAGTCTAAAATACGTGATAATCAGTTAGTAATCAGTATGTTTTCTAACAATAATCCCATATTAATAGGTAAAAACGGCCAAACATTAAAGGCTTTAGAAACAATTGTAAAACAACTTATCTACAATGAATTAGGAGTATATCCTTACATATCTCTAGATGTAGAAAACTATAAATCAAAACAAATTTCTAGACTAGAACGTCTTGCTAAAAACGTAGCTAGAGAAGTTGGCAAAACTAAAATAGAAGTTGAATTAGAAAATATGAATTCATATGAGAGAAGAATAATTCATAACGCTCTAACTAATAATAAATATGCTTATACAGAAAGTAAAGGCGAAGAACCTAATAGACATGTTGTTATAAAACCAAGAGATTAATAAAGGAGGATAGTTTATGAGTATATTTGAAGATATTTCGGATGAATCAATTGATAATATTGTTGACTCTTATGAAATTTCCAAAGAAGAATTAGTTGCAATTTCAAATGAAATAACTAGACAGCTTGACATGAGTGAATTGTATACTGCATATGATGTCTTAAACATCTTAACTTATGCTGCAGGTGTTTATGCAAGTAACGAAAATACTCGTGAAATGATCAGTAACAATCCAACGTTGATGGGGCCAAGAAAAGCTGAAGAAATTTTAATGACTTTAGAAGAAATTGTACATTTTGCTATTGAAAAAAATTTAAACATTGGCCAAATAAGATAAGCACTATAGTGCTTTTTTTTGATAATTGATTTTTAATTTACGTAATGCTATAATACATGCGATGTTGGTGATAATTATGAACGATACTATTTGTGCAATATCTACTGCTTTGGGAGTCGGAGCTATATCAATAATAAGAATGAGTGGAAATGATTCTCTAAATATATTAAAAAAAATATTTACAAAAACAACTTTGAAAGATAAAAGTATTAATTATGGAAAAATAATATATAATGGAGAAATTATAGATGAAGTATTAGTTTCAATTATGAGAGCTCCTAAATCATATACATGTGAAGATGTTGTAGAAATTAATTGCCATGGTGGAATAGCTACGACAAAAAAAATATTAAGTATTTTATTAGAATTAGGATGTCGTCTAGCCGATAAAGGAGAATTTACTAAAAGAGCATTCTTAAATGGAAGAATTGATTTAACAGAATCCGAAGCAATTAACGACCTACTACTTGCTGACACTGAGAGTAAAAGAAAAATAGCTATTAATAATGTTAATGGTTTATTAACCAAAAAAATAAGAGAAATAAGAAAAGTCATGGGTGATCTAATCTCAAATATAGAAGTGAACATAGATTATCCAGAATATGTTGATAACTTAGTTATAACTGAAAAAAAAGTGAAAAAAGATGTTACTGAGATTATTAAAAAATTAAAACTTATGATTCAATCATCAAATCAAAATAAAATTATAAAAGATGGCATAAATGTTGCACTAATTGGCTCACCAAATGCTGGAAAGAGTAGTCTTTTGAATGCATTAATAGATGAAGAAAAAGCAATTGTAACTGATATTGCAGGTACTACAAGAGATATAGTCGAGGGAAGTATAATTATAGACGATATAAAAATTAATTTTGTAGATACAGCAGGAATTAGAAAAACAATAGATCCAATTGAAAAGATAGGCGTTGAAAAATCAAAAAAAGCTATATTAGATTCTTCATTAGTAATTCTAGTAATAGACGGTAGTAAAGAGTTAGCATCTGCGGAAATTGATCTGTTAAATAAAGTTGATAAAAATAAGACAATTGTTTTTATTAACAAAACTGATTTAAAGACGATAATAGACATTGATACTTCGTTTAATATTGTTTATGGAAACACAAAAGATTTAGATGGAATTAAAAATTTAAAAGATGAAATAATTAAATTGTTTAATTTAGATAAAATTAAAATAAACAATGACTCTCTAATAGCAAATATACGTCAAGAAGATTTAATTAATAAAAGTATTAACAAATTAGAAAGCGTACTATCAAATGTTGATACGATGCCAGTTGACATGTTAGAAATCGATTTAAGAGATGCTTGGGAGCTATTAGGAGAAATTACAGGGGACACTTATGAAGAGGAACTGCTAGATATTTTATTTAGTAACTTTTGTTTAGGAAAGTAGTGAAAATTATGAATTATGATATTATTGTTGTTGGCGGAGGTCATGCTGGTTGTGAAGCTGCAAATATTGCTGCTTTTTTAGGTAAAAAAGTGGCTCTTATTACAGGAAATATTAATAATATTGCGGATATGCCATGTAATCCCTCGATTGGGGGCACAGCCAAAGGAATAATAGTTAGAGAAATTGATGCTTTAGGCGGATTAATGGGTAAAGTCGCAGATGAAAGTCATTTTCAAATTAAAATGTTAAATGACGCCAAGGGCCCAGCTGTAAGAAGTTTAAGAGCTCAGGCTGATAAAAAAGTATATCCTCGCAATATGTTAAAAAGATTAAAAAAGCATGATAACCTAAAAATAATTGAAAGTATGGTCGAGGATTTAATAATAGATGATAATATAGTTAAAGGGGTAGTATTAAAAAACGGTGATGAAATCACTGCTAAAGCCGTAATTTTAACTACAGGTACATACTTAAAAGGTAACATCTTAATTGGCTCTAAAAATACTCCGTCAGGACCTCATGGTGAAGAACGTTCGGATCATTTAAGTGACAACTTAAAAAAATATGGTTTTAGAATTCAAAGGTTAAAGACGGGAACTCCTCCAAGAATAAAAGCTTCTTCTATTGATTTTTCAAAGATGCAAGAGGAATTAGGAGCTAATAAATATTATACTTTTAGTTTTGATGATATTCCAAAATATGACATAAATAATCAAGAAAAATGTTATTTAATTTATACAAATGAAAATACACACGAAATCATTAAAAATAATTTAAATAAGTCTAGTATGTATGGAGGATATGTAAGCGGAGTAGGTCCAAGGTATTGTCCTTCAATTGAAGATAAGATAGTAAGATTTAGTGATAAAAACAGACATCAACTTTTTTTAGAACCTGAAAGTAGAGAGTATGATGAATGGTATCTACAAGGCTTTTCAACAAGTATGCCCGAAGATATTCAAGAAAAAATGGTTCATAGTTTATCAGGTTTAGAAAATGCTATTATAACTAAATATGCATATGCAATAGAATATGATGCAATTGATCCTTTACAACTTTACCCATCATTGGAGACTAAAGTCATTGATAGTTTATTTACTGCTGGTCAAATTAATGGCACAAGTGGCTATGAAGAGGCGGCAGCACAAGGCTTAATTGCTGGAATTAACGCTGTCAATAAACTTAATAAAGTGAAGCCATTAATTTTAAAAAGAGATGAAGCTTATATAGGAGTACTTATTGATGATTTAGTCACTAAAGGAACGAAAGAACCTTATCGTATGCTTACTAGTAGAGCCGAATTTCGCCTTATACTTAGACATGATAATGCCGATTTAAGATTGCGAGGCATAGCTAAAGAAAACAATACTATAACTGAAAGTCAATATGAGAATTATTTAATCAAAAAAAATAAAATTGAAGAATTATTAACTATTCTTAAAAACAACCATTTAAAGATAAATGATAAAGTAAAAAGTATATTCAATAAAAATAATATTAGAATTCCAAATAGCAACATGACATATTATGATTTACTTAAAAGACCTGAGATTAATTTAGAATTTATAAACGAATTGATAGATATAAATGATTACAAAGATTATTTTGAATTTGCAAGTATTGAAGTAAAATATGAGGGCTATATAAGTAAGGCTTATAAAGAAAGCGAAAAGATGCGTAATTTAGAAGAAAAACAAATACCTCTTGATATTAGTTATGATGATGTAAAAAATTTAGCAAGTGAGGCTAGACAAAAACTAAAACAGGTAATGCCAAGAACAATTTCGCAAGCATCACGTATTAGTGGAGTTAATCCTGTAGATATTTCTATCTTGGCAGTGTATTTAAAAAAGGAATATGGTAATAAATGAAAGAAACAGAGTTTATAGAAGAGTTAAAAAAGAATAATATATTTTTATCTTTAGAGCAAATAAAGCAATTTAAAATATATGCTAATTTCTTATTAGATTACAATCATAAAACAAATTTAACAGCCATTAGAACCATTGATGGAGTGTATTTAAAACACTTTTATGACTCTGCTTCTTTACTTTTTTATAAAATGTTTACCAATGAATCTATGTTAGATATAGGAACAGGAGCAGGTTTTCCGGGTATTGTTTTAAAAATAATTTGCCCAAACATAAAACTTACCGTTATAGATTCTAATAATAAAAAGACAACATTTATAAAGTTATTACTTGAAAAATTGCATATTAAGGGTGTTACTATCATAAATGATAGAGTAGAGAATTTAATAGAGAAAAATTCTTTTGATATTATTACTTCCAGAGCTGTTTCTTCGTTAAGAATATTATCTGAGTTATCACTACCATATTTGAAAAAAGGTGGAAATTTGATTTTTATGAAGTCATCTGTTGAAAGTGAAATAAATGAGTCTTTAGATACAATAAATATTTTAGGCGGAGATAAACCAGAAGTTGTAAATTTAAAAGTTAGTAATGATCTTGGAAAAAGGGTACTTATAATTGTAAAAAAGGTAAAAGAAACTCCCAATATTTATCCAAGAGTGTATGATAAAATATTAAAATACCCATTGAAAAAGTAATAACTTTAAGATAAAATAGTTTATAGAATAAGAAGAGAGGATTTGATAGCGTGAATCCAAAAAAAGAAGTATTACAAGTACCTGTGGAAGATTTGATCCCTAATAGATATCAACCAAGGTTAGATTTTGATGAAAAAGCATTAGATGAACTATCTAAGTCGATCAAGGAACATGGTGTAATTCAACCACTCATTGTTAGACAAGTTGGTGATAAGTATGAAATTATTGCCGGTGAAAGAAGATATAAAGCCTCTACAATGGCTGGTTTGGAAAGAGTTCCGGTAGTTGTAGAGAATTATGATGATAAAACGAGTGCAGAAGTTGCTTTGGTAGAAAATGTGCAAAGAAAAGATTTAACAGCTATCGAAGAGGCTAAATCATATAAAAATTTAATAGATAAAAATGGGTTAACTCAAGAAGAAGTAGCTAAAAAAATGGGGTTAAGTCAATCTGCAGTTGCTAATAAATTAAGACTTCTTAATTTGTCAGATGAAGTTCAAGATGCACTTCATAAGAATAAAATATCTGAACGTCATGCTAGAGCTCTTTTACAAGTAGATGATAAACTTGAACAAACAAAATGGTTAAGTAGAATTTTATCCGAAAGGCTAACTGTGAGACAGTTAGATACCCTTTTAAAAGAAAAAGCAAAAGAAAGTGAAAAGGAAGATAATAATATGGATTTTGGCAAGGATATGAGTTCTAATAACACAAATTCAAATAGTCATAAAGAAAATAAATTTTTCAAAATATTAGATGATGAGCCAGTTAATATGTCTGTTAGTGAACCATCAAATAATGATGCTTTTAATAATAGCAACATTAATACTACGAATAACTCAGTTTTTGAGGATATTGAAGTCCTTGATATAACACCTGAAGTTGAAAAAGCAAATGAAAAAGCTGAAAAAATTATTTCGTCTAGTAGTGATTTTGATATAAGTGATACTATCACTAAAATAAGGGAATTTGTAGAAGGCTTATCTTCTGATAACATTAATATTGATGAAATAGATTTAAATGATAAATATCAAATAAATATAACGATTAAAAAATAGAGATTAATTTATTTATTCTCTATTTTTTTCTTCGCTAAAAACATAACTTTCTGTTCCTTTAATATAGTAGTAAATTGCAGAATTCTTATTATTTTTTACTTCATCACCACTTATGGCATTTTTGGGTATACCAATGACGTTTTTAGGCTTTTCATACCATACATCTTCTTCGTCTTTTAATATTTGTTCAACTGTATCTGCAAATATATTTTTGGTGTACATATTTTCATTTAAAGCTATTTCACTCCCATCATCGTACCCAACCCAATTTAGCATAAGAATCTTTTTGTTATATCCTACTAAATAGAAATCAGTTCCAGTAGTTCCTGTTTTTATGGCATATTTATGATGTAATTTTCCAGCAATTCCTAGTGCTGATGGCTTAGCATAATCAATAAAATTAGAATTAGTTGTATTAGTCATCATTTCATTTAATATATAAACATAGTTTGGATTTAAAACAAGATCTTTTTTATTTTTCCACTCATACAAGATATTTCCCTCTAAATCTTCCACTTTGTTTATAAAGTGTATATCTTTTTTTTCACCACCACTTGCAAAAGTTGTGTAGCCTCTTGCATAATCAATCATTGATAATTCACTAGTACCAAGAGCAAGTGATGGAATCGCTAGTAAATTTCCTTCAATACCGGCTCTATGAGCTAATTCTACCAGTGTTTCAGGACCTAAGTACATATTAGTTTTGACTGCAAATATATTATCAGATAAGGCTAGAGCGGCCGCCATTGTTATAGGCTTATTTGCATACTTATTTCCATAATTAGTAACAGTGTAATTTTTACCATTTGCTAAACTAAAAGTAGTTTCTTCACTTGTAAAAGTAGAGGAGGAAACAAAATTGTTTTCTAAAGCTGCATAATATAAAAATGGCTTCATAGTCGAACCGACTTGCCTTTTTGCTTGAGTTACTCTGTTATATTGACTTTTTGCATAATTTCTTCCACCTGACATAGCTAGTACTCCACCACTTTTGGGATCAATGATTATACTAGCAATTTGAGCCTTTTCATCTTTGATATTTTTATTTATCGATTCTTCCAAGGTAGATTGAATATCTCTATTTAAATTAGTATATATTTTTAAACCACCACTATCAATTAATATATTAGGTATTTCTTTTAATGATTTAAGTTCTTCCATAACGGCATCTCTATAATATAAAATCATGTCATTATCGGTATCGTTAAGTTTTTTATACAGAGAAATTTCATTTTTAAATAGACTATTATAAGTATTATTATCGATTTTATTGTTATTTAACATACTTTTAGCTACAACTTTAGCTCTTTGTATGGATTTATCATAATTGCTAACTGGATTATAATTACTAGGGCTTTTGGGAATACCCGCTAATATTATGGCTTCTTCAAGAGTTAAATCCTTTGGCTCTTTATTAAAATAATATTTACTAGCATTTTTAATTCCATAGTTTCCTTGGCCATAATTAATAGTATTTAAATAGCCCTCTAATATTTCATTTTTGTCATAATCTAGCTCCAGTTGCATCGTCAAAAAAGCTTCTTCAGCCTTTCTTTTCCAAGTTTGCCCGAAATCTAGGTATAAATTCTTTACATATTGTTGAGATATAGTAGATGCTCCTTGAATTATATTTTTATTTTTAATATTTATAATCATCGCTTTAAAAATTCTGAAATAATCAAATCCTTTATGATTATAAAAATTTTTGTCTTCAACACTTATAGTCGCGTCAATTAAATAATTACTTATATCTTCTAGATTTGTCCAAGATTCTTTACTTGACCCTTCAGATACTATATTGTTTTGGATATCAAAAATTTGAAAACTATTAGCACTTTTTAGTTCCAATTTTGGACATAATGCTGCATATAAATAAAGGCCCAAAATCGCTATTATGCCACTTATGAATAAAAATAAATTAATTTTCCATATTTTATAAATAGTTTTCATTATAACACCTTTTATTATTATGAATAAAGTTGTTAAAAATATAAGTGCATTTACTAAGAAAACATGTTATAATGAACGCATTAATTAATTGGTGGTGAACAAATGCATTATATTTGGAATTTCTATCAAGACGATTTATTAGTAGAAACTAATGATGTTACTTTCCAGGGTAATAAATATATGGTAAATGAAAATTTATACTTATTAAGAAATGATAATAATTATACGTTTATAAAAAATGAATTAGATTACAATATTGTCATGGATTTTAGTCAAAAAAAGCTTAAGTTTTTTCTTATAAAAGAAAATGTTTCAACCGAAGCAGAACTATTATATTCAGAAGTGGTTGACAAACATGATAATATTACTATAATTTATAAGTTGGATGAACAAGTTACTTATAAAATAGTAATCTCATTGAAAGAGTGATAATATGAAAATTGAATTAAAAACTTATTTTGAAAATTTAATAAAAGAAATGTTTAATATCAATGAAAATGTGGAAATTACCATTCCATCTAATACAGAGTTTGGGGATTTTACTTCAAATATTGCTTTAAAAATTTCTAAAAAATTGGGAAAAAAGCCTATTGAATTAGCTGAGGAAATAAAAAGCCACATCAACAATTCGAAAATTAAAAAAGTTGAAATAAAAAATCCAGGATTTATTAATCTTTTTGTTGATAACAGTTATTTATATGACAATATATTTAAAGTTCTTTTAGACGCGGAAAATTATGGAAAAAGTGATATTGGAAACGGCCAAAAATACAATATAGAATTTGTAAGTGCTAATCCGACTGGTATTTTACATTTAGGTAATGCTAGAGGCGGAGCATATGGTGATAACTTGGCTAGAATTTTATCATTTTCCGGGTATGACGTTACCAAAGAGTACTATATTAATGACGCCGGAAATCAAATTACAAATTTAGGTAAATCTATTAGAGTAAGATACTTAAATTTGTGCAATATTGATGAAGATATGCCAGAAAATGGTTATCATGGTCCAGAAATAATTGAAATGGCCAAAAAAATATATTCTTTGCATAAAGATGAGTATATTAATAAAGATTTAGAGTACTATAAAGAACTAGGAACAAAAGAATTACTTGCTAAGATAATTGATGTTTTAAAAGAGTATAATATTACTTATGATGTTTTTACAAGCGAAAAATCCATTTATAAAAAATATTCTCTAACAGATATTGTTGAAAACTTAAAAGAAAAGGGATTCATCTATGAAAATGAAAATGCAACATGGTTTAAAACGTCAGCGTTACTAGATGATAAAGATCATGTATTAATAAAAACTGATGGTTCATATACTTATCTATTACCAGATATAGCTTATCATGTAGATAAATACAAAAGAGGCTATGATAAAATGATTGATGTTTTAGGTACAGATCACCATGGATATGTGGCAAGATTAAAAAGTGCCATGAAGGCTTTAAGTTATGATGAAAATAAAATTGAAGTAAAACTACTCCAACTAGTCAGATTAATGAATGGCAAAGATATCGTAAAAATGTCTAAAAGAACTGGAAATGCTGTTACTCTAAAAGAATTAATTGACGAAGTAGGCGTTCGCGCAGCTAGATATTTCTTTGCGATGCGTAGCTTAGATACCCAAATGGATTTTGATATGGAATTAGCCAAGAAAAACTCTAACGAAAACCCATTCTTTTATGTTTCATATGCATATGCTAGAATATGTACAATACTAAAAGAAAATAGTGATTGTATAAATATTGACAAATTTACTTATTTACAAGAAAAAAATGTTGAAGAATTATTAAATTGTGTATATAATTTTCCAGAGGTAGTTAAGAATGCTGCTTTAAAAGAAATGCCTCATTTAATAACAAATTATGTTTATGAATTAGCAAGTTTATTTCATTCATATTATTCAAAAAATAGAATATTAGTTGATAATGAAAAGTTACAGGCTGAAAATATATATCTAATTAAAGCAGTGAAAATAACTATCAAAAATGCCTTGAATTTAATTGGCGTAGATCCATTTGAAAAAATGTAGGAGGAGCTTATGAAATTAAAAGACTATAAAAAAGAAGATTTAGAATTAATGGGATATGATGATATAGCTGTTTTAGTACTTCAAGAAGTAAACAAGAAAATGAAAATAACAGATTTATTTAAAAAAGTATGTAATCTTTTGGGCTTGAGTGATAAAGAATATGAACAAAGAATTGGTGACTTTTTTGAATTATTATCAACAAATAAAAATTTTATTATGTTAGAAAATGGTTATTGGGATTTGAAAAGCAAACATAATTCTAAAGTAATTATTGACGAAGATGATGAAGAGATAGTTGACTCTATTGACGAAGATGAAGAAATAGATGATGAAGAGGAAGAAGACATTTTCTATGATGGCGATGATGATGACGATGTTCAAGAAGATGACTTAAAAGATTTAGTAGTAATTGATGGAGATGAAGAAGCTAATAGTTTATAATTTAGCTTTTTTCTTTTTATTAACTCTGATATAATAATAAAGAAATGGAGATGATAAAATGTTTGAACGATTGGAAAATGTTGAAGCAAAGTATCAAGAATTGACAAATAAATTAAGTGATCCAAATATTATAAGTGACTATAACATGGTTAAAGATTTATCTAAAGAACAAAGCGATTTAGAACAAATAGTTTTAAAATATAAAGAATACAAAAAAGAAGAAAATGAACTAAAAGAAGCCAAAGAACTCTTATTAGATGCAGATTTAAAAGAATTTGCTGAAGAAGAAGTAATACGCTTAACAGCCTCTTTAGAGAAAATTAAAAGTGAACTAGAAATAATGCTAGTACCTAAAGATGAAAATGATGGTAAAAATGTTATTATGGAAATTCGTGGTGCAGCTGGTGGCGATGAAGCTAATATATTTGCAGGGGATCTTTATAGAATGTATACTTATTATGCTGAAAAAAACCATTGGAAAATAGAACCAATAAATGAAATAGAAGGAACTAGTGGTGGATTTTCTCAAGTAGAATTTATGGTTAAAGGCGAAAATGTTTATTCAAAGCTTAAATATGAGAGTGGTTCTCATCGTGTGCAAAGAGTACCAGTAACAGAAACTCAAGGAAGAGTTCATACATCTACGGCAACAGTATTAGTTATGCCTGAAGTAACAAGTGTTAATATAGATATTAAAGAGAGCGATATTAAAATGGATGTATACCATTCAAGTGGTGCTGGTGGTCAATCAGTAAACACATCTAATAGTGCGGTTAGACTTACTCATATTCCAACCGGTGTTGTTGTTACATGCCAAACAGAACGTAGTCAATTAAAGAATAGAGAAAGAGCATTAAATCTTTTAAAAATAAAAATACATGATGAACAAGTTCGTGCTCAAGAAGAATCACTTGGTTTGGAACGTAAAACTAAAATAGGTACAGGTGATAGATCAGAAAAAATAAGAACATACAACTATCCTCAAAATCGTGTCACTGATCATCGTATAAATTTCTCTATAATGGAATTGGATAGAGTTATGGATGGAGGTTTAGAACCTATAATAGAGGCTCTTATAACTGAGGATTTAAGACGAAAATTAGCAGGAGAAAAATTTGAATAATCCTTTAAATAATAAATATGGTTTAGCAGAATTAAATGCTTTAAAAAACAAATATAATGGCCATATACCGGATCATGTTTATAAAAAATTAGAAAATAACTATCCTATACAATATTTAATAGGTGATGTAACGTTCTATGACACTCAATTAATAGTAGATGAAAATGTTTTAATACCAAGATTTGAAACAGAAATACTTGTAGAAAATGCTATTCGTTTAATAAATGACAGCCAAATTGATAATTGTCGAGTAATTGATATTGGCACTGGAAGTGGAGCAATCGCTATAAATATAAAAAAAAACACCCAGGCTTTAGTAACAGCTACTGACATTAGTGATGATGCATTAAATGTAGCTAAAAAAAACGCTTTAATTAATAATGTTTATATTTCTTTAGAAAAAAATGATATATTAACAGCCTCATTAACAATGGATTATGATTTTATTATTTCTAACCCTCCATATGTTATGGAAGATGAAGAATGTTCGCCAGAAATAAAATACGAGCCTAGTATAGCTATTTTTGCTAAGAATAATGGCTTAGAATTTTATGAGGCAATAACAAAACAAGCAAAAAATAATAAAAAGAATCATTTTTATATAATATATGAGATTGGAAGAAGTCAAAAAGAAGATGTTATTAATATAATTAAAACCTGTTTTCCTAATAGTAAAACAAGCTGTATAAAAGATTTTTCAAACAATGATCGTGTAATTATTTCGGAAATATTTAAATAATTGAATGAATTTAAAAAAAATGCCACATGATGTTTGTGCTGGTGATAAATTTGAAAAAATGGATAATAATAGTATTTTTAGTGTCGTTATTTTATTTGTTAGCAGAGAGAAAAAATAATGTGCTTTATATGAACGATACTTTTAGATTTAGAATAGTTGCAAATAGCAATAGCGTTGAAGATCAAGCTTTAAAAAACAAAATAAAAAAAGATATCGTAACAAATGTTTTTCAACAAATGGATTTTAATTCTTCTTCATCGGTCAAAAATGAAATCAAAAATAATCTTCCTTTAATTAGCAATATTGTATCTCAATATAATATTAAATATAGTATTTCATTTGGAAAGAACTATTTTCCTGAAAAAAGCTTGAATGGAATTAAGCTAAAAAAAGGCAATTATGATTCACTAGTGATAAACTTGGGTGAAAATAAGGGAGATAATTGGTGGTGCATTCTATTTCCTCCACTTTGTGATTTAAATAGTGATGAATATGAAAAACCAGAATACAAGTTTTTAATTAGTGAAGTTTTAAAAAAATAAAAGAATTATGATTAACCTCTTTAATATAATTATATTAGAGAGGTTTTTATATGAATATAAGTTCAATTATTATTGTAGCCTTAGCATTAAGTATGGATGCTTTTTCTATTGCCATAACCCTTAGTACTTGCACTAAAAATAAAGTCAAAAAGCTTACATTTGCCATATTAGTAGGTATTTTACATTTTATTTTTCCTTTACTTGGAAAATCAATAGGTGTTAAGTTTTTTAATTCAATTCTCATTAATAGTGATCGTATATTAGGGATAATTCTTCTTGTGCTTGCGATTGAAATGATACTTGATAAGAAAGATAATGACAAAGTGATCGAAACAAGCATGTTTGGCATAGCAAGTTTAGCAATTTCTGTTAGCATTGATAGTTTTGCAACGGGTATAGGTTTTTATAATGTTAAAAATTCAATACTATCTTCAACAATTTTCTCTACTTGTAGTTTTACTTTTTCGATTTTAGGAATAGTGTTGGGAAATATTTTAACAAAACTTATTAAAGACAAAAGTGATTATGTAGGCATTGTTTTATTAATAATAATGAGTGTAAAATATCTTTTTTAAAGTTGACTCATGCTTTATAATGATGTATATTGAGCTTAAGACATATCTAATTTATTAATATGGAACAAAAATCTATTTTTTTCATAGATAAGTATTAGAGACATATTATTAAAGACTAAATAAGGAAGTGAGTTATGAAAAAAATAATTATTGAGGGTAAGCATGAGCTTTCAGGCGAAATAACTATTGGTGGTGCTAAAAATAGTGCTGTTGCATTAATTCCGGCAGCTATATTAAGTGATGAAACAACTAAAATTTTCGGCATTCCTAATATTTCAGATAAGGAATCACTAATAGAAATTTTAAAATATTTAAATTGTGATATCAATGAAGTTGGTGATGCACTAACTATAAATAGTACCAATTTAAAAAATATGTTCATACCCGAAAAATTAGGTAAAAAATTACGAGCTTCATATTATTTTATGGGAGCTTTATTGAGTCGATTTAAACATGTTGAAATGCATTTTCCGGGTGGATGTAATATTGGAGCAAGACCAATTGATTTGCACTTAAAAGGCTTTGAACTTCTAGGTGCTAAGGTTACAGTAAAAAATGATAAATATATAATTGATGCTGAAAAGCTAATTGGTAATCATATATTTTTGGATTTTGCAAGTGTTGGGGCAACTATAAATATAATGCTTGCATCTGTTAAAGCAGAAGGAACTACAATCATATCCAATGCGGCAAGAGAACCAGAGATTGTCAATGTTGCCACCTTTTTAAACAATATGGGAGCTCATATTACTGGAGCAGGAACAAGTGAAATTAAAATTGAAGGTGTATCACATTTAGGTAAAGCAATCATTGATGTGATACCTGATAGAATTGAAGCTGGTACCTATATAATCGCTGGGGCCTTAATAGGAAGAAACTTAGTTATTAATAATATTATTGAAGAACACTTAGACTCTTTACTTGTAAAACTAAAAGATATGGGAGTAAAATTCAAAGTATATGATAACAAAATCGAAATTAGTAAATGTGAAAACTTAAAAAATATTAACGTAAAAACATTAGTTGCGCCAGGTTTTCCGACTGATTTGGGTCAACCAATGGCAACGCTTTTAACCCAAGCACACGGAGTAAGTCTTTTTGAAGAAACTATTTATGAAAATAGAATGGGACATGTAAAACATCTTATAAACATGGGAGCAAATATTACTGTTCAAAAAAGTACCGCTGTAATTATAGGTCCAACGAAACTTATGGGTTGTGAAGTTATAGCAACCGATTTAAGAGGAGGAGCAAGTCTTGTTTTAGCCGGATTAATAGCTGATGGTAAAACAACTATTTTAGAGGCTGATCATATTTTAAGAGGCTACGAAAACATAGTAGAAAAACTAAGTAATGTAGGTGCAAAAATAGAACTTTTAGACATAGAATAATATAGATAATATCTATATTTTTTTATTTAGGAGGATTATGAAAAAAGCACTTATAATATTTATAATTGGTAGTTTTATTTCAATATTTATTTATAAAATATGTGTTCAAAATAAATACGATGTGTTAGTAATAGGTGATAGCATAGTAACAGGGGATACTAAGTATGGAAACAGCGGAATTACTTTTAATTTATTTCTAAAAGAGGATTTAAAGAAAAAACATCTAGGAAACTACAATCTCTCTTTTTCAAAAAATAATCTAGGTTTGAAAAATTTATTAACTAATATTAAGGAAAATATAGAATTAAACAATAATCACATTCAAAAAGCTATTAAAGATTCAGAATTAATTATAATTGCCATCGGAGAAGATGAATTAGTATTAAATAGTGAAATTAACAATGTTAATAGGATTTATCGTAAAAAGTATTATGAAGATTTTAAAGATCTCTTAATTTGTTTTCGCAAAATAACTACATCTAAAATATTAATATTAGGTTATTATGGAGATAATATTAACCAAATTAAAGAAATTAATCTAAATATAAAGCAAATAGCTAATAATTATAATTGTGTTTATGTTGAATTAAATAAAGTAATTAATAAAGATGATTATTTTTTAAACAATAAAATTCATTTAAATTACAATGGCCATAAAAAAATTTTTAATGAAATTATGAAAAACCTTTAATTACTCCGTTGAAAGAATTGACGTTTTGCTGTATACTAATATATAGAGTAAAAGGAGGTCTAATATGGAGTTACATATTATCAAAAAAGATAAGATTAGAATCTTCTTTTTGCCTTCTAAAGTATTCGGAAATTATTGGATAACAGATGATGCAAATAATAATATTGTTAATATAGAGGCATCCCAAGGGAAATGGGTATTAAGAAGTAATGATGAAATAAAAATAATAAATAATGAAATTATTCTTGACTCAGTTTTTCTTTTAAATAACAGTTATTGCACATTAAAAAAATTAGATACTGGTGAAACATTAATCATTTATTGTTCTAATACATATGATGAAACAACTAAATATTATAAAATCCCAGAAAACTCAGAAATTACTATAGGTAGTGACCCCGCAAATGTAATTTGTTATAATTCCCCAGTTATTTCTAAAAGCCATTGTAAAATATCTTTTGTAAGCAATAAATTTATATTTAATAAAATAGAAAAATCTTTAACATATGTTAATAACTTATTAACAGAAACCAAAGAATTAATATGCGGTGACATTATATTTTTAATGGGCTTAAAGATTATAATAGGTACTGATTTTATAGCGGTTAATAATCCAGATAATAAAGTTAAAATAGATGGATCTTTAACAACTTTTGATTTTCCCAAAACAGAAGTTTTAGAAAATTTGGATGATGACGATGACAATTATCTTGAACTTTATAAACCTGAGGATTACTTTTTAAGGCAACCTCGTTTTAAGTCTACTATTGAAAAAGAAGAGATTCAAATTGATGCGCCACCTGCAAAACAAGATATGCAAGAAATGCCACTTTTATATACAATCGGCCCTATGATAACAATGTCTATGACATCTTTGGTTACGGTTTTCTCCACATTATCAAATATAAATGCGAATAACAAGTCATGGTATAGTGCAATTCCGAGTCTTTTAGTTGCCGGAGCGATGTTAGCATCTGTGCTAATTTGGCCAAGCCTAACTCGCCGCTATACGAAAAAGCAAAAACTTAAAAGAGAAGAATTAAGAACAACAAAATATAAAGCTTATTTGGAAGAAAAGAAAAAGAGTATTAATGACGCAATAGTTAAACAAAGACAAATTGTAATAGATAATAATATCACTTTGCAGGATTGTACTAATATCATTAATAGCCGTAAGAGAAATCTATGGGAACGTGAAATAGAAGATGAAGACTTTTTAAGCGTTAGAATTGGTGTCGGATCTTCTACACCAGATTTAGTAGTTAAAGCCCCAGAACAACACTTTTCTCTTGAAGATGATGAATTAAATATAATTGTTCAAACAATTGTTAATTCTTCTAAAACTATGGATAATGTACCAATAAGTATCTCGCTTGTGGAAAAAAACATTGTCGCCATGGTTGGACAAGAAAAAGTTAATAAAGCTTTTATTGACGGTTTAATTTTGCAATTAATAACTTTTCATAGCTATGACGAGTTAAAAATAGTAATATTTACTAGCGATGCAAAAGCAAATTCGTGGGAATACATGAAAATATTGCCTCATTGTTGGGACGATTTAAAAAGTATAAGGTTTTTTGCTACAAATGCCGAAGAAATGAAGCAAGTATCTAGTTACTTAGAAAAAGTATATAATGATAGAGCATTTTCAAGTGAGAATGGTAAAGAATCAACAAATGATTATAAAAGTTATAAACCTTATTATGTCATAATAACTGACAACTTAAAGGTTGCTAGAAATGTTGATATAGTAAAAAAAATATTATCTCAAAAGGTAAATAGAGGATTTTCTTTTATCATAAAGAATGAAAGATTAGCTAATCTTCCTGGTGAATGTCCAACATTCTTAAATATAGATCCAAATGGATCAGGGTTATTTGAAAATGAGTTAGTTTCTACGAAGCAAAAAAGTTTTACCGCCGATATTGATTATAATATAGATCTTATGAATCTTGCCAAGACACTTGCTAATATCCCTCTTGAAATAACAGGAAGAGATGCTAATTTACCTGATTCCGTAAGCTTTTTACAAATGTATAATGTTGGAAAAGTAGAGCAATTAAACTCTCAAACCCGTTGGAAGCAGTCAAACCCTACGCTTTCATTAAATGTTCCAGTGGGAATTGATGAAAATGGTGAGTTATTCAATTTAGATTTGCATGAAAAGAATCATGGACCACATGGTTTAATTGCAGGTATGACAGGTTCTGGAAAAAGTGAATTCATAATCACGTATATTCTTTCCTTAGCAGTAAATTTTCATCCATATGAAGTATCATTTATTCTTATAGATTATAAAGGCGGAGGCCTTGCGGGCGCTTTTGAAAATCGAGAAACTGGTATAAAACTTCCTCATCTAGCCGGTACAATAACAAACTTGGATACGATGGAAATGAAACGTTCACTAGCATCAATTCAAAGTGAACTACGTAGACGTCAAAGAATGTTTAATCAAGCGAGAGACCAGTTAAATGAAAGTACAATCGATATTTATAAATATCAAAGATTATATAGAGATGGTCTTGTTTCAACACCTATCTCCCATTTATTTATAATAAGTGATGAGTTTGCGGAATTAAAAGCTCAGCAACCAGAATTTATGGCCCAATTAATACAAACCGCTCGTATAGGACGTAGTTTAGGAGTCCATTTGATTTTGGCTACTCAAAAACCAGCTGGAGTTGTTGACGATCAAATATGGTCAAACTCTAAATTCAGAGTGTGTTTAAAAGTTCAAGATAAATCAGATAGTATGGACATGATTAAATGTCCTGATGCGGCTATGCTAAAAAATGTCGGAAGATTCTATTTACAAGTTGGTTATAATGAATACTTTGGATTAGGTCAATCCGCTTGGTGTGGTGCTCAATATTATCCAACTGATAAAGTAAAGAAAAAGGTTGATAACTCGATAGGATTTATTAATTCTCTTGGACAGGTAATAAAGAATGTGGATGATGCCAAGAAAAGTATTGCATTGCCTTCAAAGGGTGAAGAATTACCAAACATATTAAGATATTTAGTAAACTTGGCTAAAGAAGATAATGTTAAAGTAAATCAACTATGGCTAGAAAAACTAGCATCGCATATTTATGTAGAAAACTTGAAGCAAAAATATAACTTTGCTCCTACTAAATTTGTTTTAACACCGGTTATTGGTGAATTTGATGATCCAGAGAATCAGCGTCAAGGAATACTAACTGTTCCTTTAAGTCAAGATGGTAATACAATCATTTATGGTGTTGCTGGAAGCGGTAAGGAATTATTATTAACTACTATTATATATTCATTAATAACTGATCATTCTCCAGAAGAAGTAAATTTTTATATTCTAGATTTTGGCGCCGAAACTTTAAAAGTATTTAGCAAAGCTCCTCAGATAGGTGATGTTGTCTTTTCATCAGAAAATGAAAAGATTATTAACTTGTTAAAAATGCTACAAACAAAAATTGATGAACGTAAACAATTATTTGTAGATTATAATGGTGATTATAATTTTTACGTGGAAAATAGTGGCAAAACGTTGCCAAGACTAATAGTTATAATAAATAACTATGAAGTATTCTCTGAACTTTATTATGAATATGAAGATATGATTCAACAATTAACAAGAGAAGGATTAAAGTATGGAATTATCTTTATTTTAACAACTAGTGGAACAAATGCTGTTAAATATAGATTACGTCAAAATTTCAAAACGGAATTGGCTCTTCAAATGAATGATGAAGGTGATTACATAACCATTTTTGGTAATACTGGTAAAGTATATCCATCTAATATCAAAGGTAGAGGTATTGTTAAATTAGAGCAAGTTTATGAATTTCAAACAGCATATGCCTACAAAGAAGAAGAAATGGTTAATTACATTCGTTTAATATGTGATAAATTAAAAACCAAATATAACGTAAAAGCTGAAAAAATACCTATTTTACCTGCTATAGTTGACTTAGAGTATGTTAAAGATAAATTACTTGGTCTTAACTTTATACCAATTGGTGTCCAAAAAGAGAGTCTAAAAATTGACTTTATTGATTTGGAAACAAGGTATACAACTTTAATTACAGGAAATGATATTGAATCATCACCTAAGTTTGTAAGTGCTATTGTTAAACAAACAGCTGCCCTTAAAAAATCTAATGTAATAGTATTAGACACCCTAGATTATTTTGCTAAAAAGAAATTAGATAATGTCACTTATCTTACAAACAGTTTTACGGAAATCATTAATAAATTAAGTGATTACATTGATAATGGTCAAAAAAGATATATTGAAGCTAATTATAGTAGATCAATATTTGAAAATGATCCAAAATATACCGTATTCTTAGTAGGCGTTGATGAATTCTTTAAGCGAATATCTCCAGATGATAAAGCTAAATTTACAAAAAGCTTAGAAGCTGGAAAAGACATCAATTTAGTTTCATTTGTATTTGTTGATAATGCAGCAAATCTTAAAAAACAAGAGTATGAAGGGTGGTACAAATCAATTATTTTACCAAATCGTGGTGTTTGGATTGGCGATGGAATTGCTGAACAATTTACTATCAAGCTTGCTAAAACTCCACGTGAGTTACGTGAATTAATTCCAGCCGGTTTTGGATATAGTGTTAAAAATGGTATAGCTACTCTTGTTAAGTTAGTGGAGGATAATAATGAATAAAATATTAGTAAGAATAAAATGCCCGTTAATTTCTCAAGAATATGAAATGTTTTTACCGCTTAATAAAACAATTGGTAAGGTTACCAAATTAGTTCAAAAAGCTATTATCGATTTGAATGTAGAAATGATTCCTAATAAGGAAAATGCTGTACTTATTAAGCCAGAAAATAATGAAATTTTGGATCCAGAAAAAATTGTTATGGATTCAAACATAAAAAATGGTGACACATTAGTATTATTTTAGTGACAAGCTTTATGTAAAGTTTGTCACTTTTTCTTTATACCTACAATTTGTATGCTATAATGAAATTGTAGAAAGATAACAATAGGAGGTGTTTTAAATGGCAATATTTTCTGCAAACACAGCAGACTTATCACAAGCAGGAAGAACTATTAGTAATTTAGGTGAAAACTACAAATCTAACATTACAAGCATTTTTTCTGTAATTGATAACTTACAAAGTCATTGGTCAGGTGGTGCATCTACTCAATATATGACAGCATTTAATAGTCATAGAACAGATTTAAACAATTTAGGTAGCGCTATCGAAAATATGGGTAGAGCTCTTCAAAATGCTGCAAATGCATTTGAAGATAATGAAACAGATTTAGCTGGTAAAGCGTCTAGATTATAATAGGAGGTTAAAATATGAATACTGATACAAATACATTTTCAATGTCTTATGAAGAAGTTCAAAGCACAGTTGCACAACTTTCAAAATTTGCTGATGCGATAAGAGAAGAATTGGATCAAGTAACAGTTGCTTCTACTAATGTTTCAGACGGAGCATGGAAAGGTAGCTCAGCTGAAATGTATAAAAGTACTTTTGATACATTAAGACCAAAATTTGATATGTTTTATAGTAAAATTGTTGAATGTGTAGATTATTTAAATAAAGCAATTGCTAAAAACAAAGAAACAGATACTCAAGTATCATCAACTTTTGAATAAAAAAAGCCAAATTAAATTTGACTCATTAGCTTGTAAAATCTTTATAAACTTTTACAAGTTTTTTTATTATTTCTTTACTATCAATTTTTATATCGTTTGTGGCAATTAAAGTAGCTAGGCCATTTGAATATAACCATATTTGCATAAATGTTTGTTTAGCTTCCTCGAATGTGTAATTATGCTTATTAACAAGATTAATAATTGTTGATTGATTCCATTTTTCGTCTAAAACATTTTCAATGCTCTTCCAATTTAAATTGTTTGATAAAAATAAACATTTAAAGAGGTTTTTATTTTCTTTGGCAAATTCTACATAAGCAACACAAAGAGTCACTAGAGCGTTTTTATTATCAACTCGTTTATTAATAAACTCATCATATATTTTATATATGGCCTCATAGAGGTCTTTTTTTATTTCATCCATACCAGAATAAATCCGATACAAAGGTTTAGTTGAAACGCCTAATTCTTTTGCTAGACTGCGTGCATTAATAGCCTCCCAGCCATATTTTTTTACCATTAAAATTGCTGTGTTGGTAATAATTTTTTTATCTATTAAACATGCTGTTGCCATAAAACCTCCTTACCGTAACTTATGTTACTATTATATCACTATAAGTCGGTTTTGTCATTTTTTAATTCATAATCATCTAAAAAATTCCATTTTTTTCCATTTTTGTGATATCCCAGAATTGTATTTAAATTAACATTATTAACGCTACTAAAAATATTTTGATCTATATACTTACTTTTTTTTCGTAGTGTATCTATTAACATTTTTATTTCTAAGCGTTTGCCAGCATTTTTTTTCTTAGTAAATGAACAAGCACAATTAATGAACTCTAAATTGTTATACTTAGCCCATGCAATAATATCTTTTTCTTTAATTAAATATAATGGTCTAATTAATTCCATACCAGCAAAGTTTTCACTATGTAATTTAGGCATCATTGTCTTAAATTCGCCGCTGTAAAGCATTGATAATAGAGTTGTTTCTATAACATCATCAAAATGGTGCCCTAGAGCTATTTTGTTACATCCTAGTTCTTTAGCATAGCTATATAAGAAACCACGACGCATTCTTGCACACATATAACATGGTTTCTCACTATTTAACAGATTAGAAACATTAAATACATCAGTTTCAAATATTTTAATTGGAATATTAAGCTTTTTTGCATTATCTTTAATCTTTTTTAAGTTTTCTTTATCGTATCCTGGATTCATAACGATAAAGGATAGACTAAAATGCATTTTTCCATGCTTTAATATTTCTTGAAGACACTTGGCTAGTAAAAATGAATCTTTTCCTCCGGATATACAAACAGCAATTTTATCATTTTCACTAATTAAATTGTAATCCTTTATAGCCTTAACAAAATTACTCCATATTTCTTTTCTAAATTTTTTTATAATACTTTTTTCAATATCCACTGCATCCATAAAAATCATTTCCTTTTGTTTTCCTTTAGAAATATAGCAAAAACTATAAATAAAATCAATAATAATGCAAAAATAAAAAAGCTCTAAATTAGAGCTTAAGGCATAAGTATAAAACCACTAACAACCTTGCGGCCGTTTTTAATTGGCTTTCCGGCTACATTTAATGGGTTGTTAACCAATTTATTATTAATTACTAGTTGGGCAGAGCTTCCACCATCTAAATTGGCAGCGTTTATTGCTCCGTATTGAGCTAATGTGCTAGCTACTTCAATTAACCTTGGACCATTTGCATGAACACCTTCAGTAACTAGAAATAAGACTACACCATCTTTTCTTTGACCTATTGCAACTCTAGCTGCTCTGTTGTAACCTCCAGCTGTATCATTAAATTTTATTTGTTCTCCATTAACTATTAAAAATGGACCAAACTCAAGTGCATCTCTCATACCTTCTTCAATTGCTTCCTCACCAGTAGCGTTTGTAAGAAGTAATTTGTTGTCAGTAGTAAATCCTATTAAGTTGGCCTTTTTATTATTATCAGACCAAATTACTTTACCATCTTTAATTAAATATCCTCTTGGTATGTCGCTTCCCCATCCATCTGGATCTTTGAAACCGCCACCATTTATACAAACTAGTCCTCCAAGTCTTTCACACATGTTGATCATTCTTTCTGATCCTTTTTTATTGTTGTTAAATGAAGGCGATGTAGCTAATTTAACTTTAGATGGATCATATATTGCAACTAAAAATGCTTTGTATCCTCCAACTTCAAGTTCGATTACTTTATAATCATTGTTATTGCCATCTCTTGTTAATATTTGTTCATCATATGGATTATCATAAGAATCTTTTGGACTTGTGTCAATTACAATATTGTTTAAATTAACATCTTCGTCAAATGGAATATATGAATCCTTTTGCATTACTTTTTGAACAGTTTTTTTGCTATAAAAAGTATATGCAATATATTGATGAGTTTTAGTAACAAGAGCAGTCGAAATAATTGTATTCTTAATATACGTAATTGGCCCATATACTAAGAAAAAACAAATTGCTACTAATATATCTAAAACTATGATAACTTTTGTGCTCTTCTTCATTATTTATTCTCCTTTGTGTATGGACTTTCTAGAGTTCCCTTGCCGGATGTAAGACTGTTTCTTTTAATTGTAATAACTGGCTTAATTGCTTTTGATAGAGTGTTTTTTACTTTACCAACATGGTTACTATAAACATAAATATTATTATCTCCATCATAATTTGCTAAAAAGAATTCATTATTATCATCATTAAATTGATAATCAAATATTGTAGGTAATCCAACAAATGCTTTTACTTTGGATGAACCATCATTTAATTTTCCATCATATAATTCGAAAGAATAGTCCGCTTTAACAATTAGATTCTTGTAGCTTAGACTATTTAGATACTCTTTATTTAAATAGCTTGCAACAGAGTTTGCATTGTTTTCGTCATAAATAGTATTATTTCCATAAGCCATTAGTTTGTCTAAAGGTTTATTTAGTTCAAGCTTTAATAAATCATTACTACTATCAATTACTCTATATAAGTCGTTATCTAGTTTAACATAAGAACCTATATGATAATCTTTAGTTGCATCAATTCTATAAGGATCATCTTTAGTTCCCTTACCACTAATTAATTCGGTATCCATATTCAAAGTAACTATTGGTTTTATTTTATGAGTATCACTAGCTTGAGAAGTTGATATGTTACTACCACTTATATACCACACCATTGAATCATTAATATTGCTTAACCAAATATCTTTATTATTTTCATTTAAATAAGTTTCGTTGTTATTTAGAGTGTTCAAATAAGTATTTATATCAAGCGTTTTAATGTAAAGATCGCTATATGTTTTTTGACATTTGTCATTTATACTTTTAATATCATTTACTTTGTCTAAACAAACACTACTTTTCTCCATCAAATCTTTGTTGACATTTTTAATGAAAACTTTATTTAAATAGGCATTTATACTTGATTTATCATAACTAACCAAAGTGTCACTGTAACTAAATTCGTTTATTTCATTATCAAGAATTATTTCAACAGTTGATCCATAATTTATTTTTAAAATTCTATACATAAGCACATTAAACAATATATAGTTGTTTTTGACTTTACCTTTGTATAGGTATGAACCTCCAATATGATATAAACCATCACCGCTAGTTACTATCGAACTATTTTTAGGTATTGCTATAGATAGTAATCCGCTATTTTTTTCAGTTTTCTTTGGATTAAAGACTTTGTAATATTTAACTAAACGACATCCATAAAATATAAAACATCCAATTATAAAAGTTATACTTACAATTTGGAAAATATTTTCTAATAATTTCTTTTTTTTCTTTTTCATTACTCTACTCCTAATTATTAACTTAATAATTTTTTTATATCATTCATGGTTGTAAAACTAAATACTGTTTTACGTGGAACCTTGTATTTGTTTGTTTTGTTTGGGGTGGCAAATCCATTAGTGTTTGCTTGGCCTATAAATGCTAATTTGTAACCAGCTTTTTTTAGTAACGCGATTGCTCTATCATTTACATCGAAGAATGGATAGGCAAAATATTTGCTTCCTCCCAATTTTTCTTGACATGTTTTTAAATCATTCAATACATATTCCTCGTCTTTACAAAGAATACCACCGCCTTGAAGGCCCATTCCCTTACATTCATATTGATTATGCATTTTATCTGTATGACTCTCTAGTTTTAAATTTTTGGATGAAAATCTTTCTAAATTGGTAACCCAACCAGTTATAACAAATAAAGTTGCTTGAGCGTCATATTTTTCCAATAACTTGATTGCTTTAGTATTGAAGATGGTGCCGTCATCAATTGTTATTGCGACACTATTATATGGCAAATTAATTTTACCGTCTAAAAATAGATCCATTTCATCAAGCGTTATAGTTAAAAAATTATTTTCTTTCATATATTTTAAATGGCTTTCAAATTGACCAAGCTCTTGACATATTCCCTGGTTACATTTATCAGTTTCTTTATCGTATAAAAAGTGATATGTCAAAGTTAATATTTTATCTTTTTTCTTCGCGTTAGAATTTACATGATTTATAACGTTTGCAACATCACTTTTATCTACGTAATAAATGTGATCATATAACTCAACTCCGTATTTGTCATCTTCTTTTATTATTATCGGAAGCTCAAATGATTTGTTAAGTGTTATCTTGTTATCAAATTCATCGGTAAATGTTACTGTGTCTTTAGTTTCGATATTTTGATCAAAAGGTATATAGCTTTTGTATCTCATACTATATTCATTTAAACTATCTAATTTTTCAACATCATTAATAGATACATAGTATTCGGTATTCGCAATGTTAAAATATTTGGTATCTTTATTAAATTTTTCTTCAGTTAAATTTAAAGGATAATTTTTACTTAAAGAGCCAACTGTTACATAATCGTTATTATTTTTTGCATATAATGTTGCATCTTTATTCGTCTTAGCTATTTTACTGTATTTAGATAAAACGTTATCTAATTGCTTCTTTTCGATTTCAATCGTTTTTATTTTTTGCTTTTTTTGATAATTTTTATACCCAAAATATGCTCCAAATAAAACAATAAAAAAAGCAATCAATGCAATAAAAAACTTTTTCATAACTCCACCTATCTTATAAAAAATTATACCATGTAAGAAAGTTGTAGTAAATGAAAAAAGCACATCGCTGCGCTAAAAATTTTTTTCAGAATAACTATGACTGTAATTGATTTTTTCTTCAAATTCAACATAATTTAAGTATATCATTCTTATCATATACCATTTACCTGTTTTGGGATCACTTATAATTAAATGATCTCTTCCTGCTTCCTCAATTATTCCATCATAGATTTTATCTCTCCACTCAACAGAATCGGGATAAGATACGTATGCTTTAACCTTCTTTCCTTTGTTTAAACGTAATATGTTTTCAATATAGCTTTGTTCCATTGGCATGCTATCCATATAATTTATATTTCCTGGTGGCAAATTATTGCTGTCCTCCGTAGGAAATGTAGGATTTTTGTAAAAACTTCCATTCATAATAATCACCTTTCTAAAAAATTATATGCTTATTATAAATTGCTTATTATCACAAATTTAGTTATAATTATATAGTAGGAGTTGTCTAGATATGGATAAAAAAATAATTTTAAATGAGATATTATTTGTGTTAGGAGTTTTTCTATTAGCCTTAACATATAATTTATTCTTTTTACCAAATGACTTAGTTATTGGAGGTACTACTGGCCTTTCTGTAATACTAAAAGATGTTTTTAACCCAACGGTTTTTATATATGTAGCAACTTTTGTATTATTAATTATAAGCTTCATATTTTTAGGCATTGATGCGAGCAAAAATACTATAGTTGGTTCAATTATGTACCCAATATTTGTATCATTATCTAAACCATTATCTGATTTATTAGCCAACCATTTGATTTTTGATGAATTTGTTATCACTATATTATTAGCCTCACTATTTTATGGGTTATCAAATGGCATAATTTTTAGAACGGGGTATACAACGGGTGGTTTCGATGTCGTCGCTAATATTATTACGAAATACTTTAAAATACCTCAGGGAAAAGCTTTGTTTATAGCAAATTCAATTGTTATAGTTTTAGGAGGTTACGTATTTGGCTTTAGTAAAATGGTATATGCATTACTAATATTATATATAGGCTCTACAATTACAAATAAATTAGTAATTGGAATATCTGAAAGTAAAATGTTCTTTATATATACAAGAAATACAGAAAAGGTTAAGGATTTAATAGTTAAAGAACTTAAATCAGGATATACAATATTACCAACAGTCGGAGGATATTCTCATAACAAAAGTGAAATGATCATGTGCGTTTTACAAACAAGAGATTATTATCATTTAAAAGAATTAGTTTTAAGTGCTGATGAAAATGCATTTATAGTAGTCAACGATTGTTACGATGTAAACGGTGGTGTTCAAAAAGGCTTTTTTCCTTTTTCAATGTAAAAAATAGTGGTATGATTATAGAGGTGGTATATAATGAAGTTTATTTCTGTAAAGAATTGCTACAAAGTATATAAAAATGGAGTAACTGCCATAGCAGATTTATCGGTAGAAATAGCCAAAGGAGAGTTTGTCTTCGTTATTGGCGCGTCTGGCTCAGGTAAATCAACATTTATAAAAATGCTTTATAGGGAAGAAAAACCCACTAAAGGAAATGTTTTAGTTGGTGGTGTAAATGTTGCAAAGTTAAGAAATGGCAAAATATATAAATTAAGAAGAAAAATTGGAATTGTATTTCAAGACTTTAAGTTGTTGCCAAAACTAACAGTTTATGAAAATGTAGCTTTTGCTTTGGAATCCATGGGAATTAAGGAGAGCGAAATTCGCCCTAAAGTAATAAAAGCTTTAGATCATGTTGGATTGAAAGAAAAAATAAGAAGTTTTCCAAATCAATTATCAGGCGGAGAGCAACAAAGAGTTTGCATAGCTAGGGCAATTGTCAATGAGCCAAAACTTTTAATATGTGATGAGCCCACAGGAAATTTAGATCCAGAAACCAGTAAAGAAATTATGAAAGTAATCGATGATATCAATAAAGAGTTAAAAACAACTATTATTATGGCAACTCACAGCAAAGAGATAGTTAATAGAATGAAGAAGAGAGTTCTTCTATTAGAACAAGGGGTATTGACAGGAGATTACATGAAGGGAAGTTATAAAGCACATGAGGGCAATTAGAATATTAGGTAGAAGCATAAGAGATTCTTTTAAAAGCGTATTCAGAAACTTTAGTTTAAGTGTTGCATCCATAGCTTGTACAACAATAACTTTGATTCTTGTTTCGGCTGCTTTAATATTCTCATATAATGTTAATAAAAATACCAAAAGACTTGAAAATGAGTTAACCATAGTTGTTTATTTAGTAAAAGGAACTTCCGAAGAACGAATACCCGAAATTGAAAACGAAATTAAATCAATTGAAAACGTTGTGAATGTTGTAAAAAAAAGTAAAGATGAGTGGAAACTTGAAATGCAAGCTTCTTCTAAATCATTTGAAACCACACTTGATTATTTAGATGAGAATCCTTTATTAGATTCCTTCATAGTAAGTGTTGGAGATGTAACTAAATTAAAAAATACAACTGATAAAATATCAGAAATACCAGAAGTAAAAAGCGCTGAATATGGCGAGGGAATGGCTGAAAAAATTATATCCATCTTTGATTTGACTGAGAAAATAACTTATATCATTGTTATTGGCTTGGTTTTAGTAACAATATTCTTGATAAGTAATACAATTAAGTTAACAATTTTTTCAAGAAGAAATGAAATTGAAATAATGAGGCTCGTTGGTACTAGCAATATTGCTATTAAACTTCCGTTCCTTTTTGAAGGATTAATAATTGGAATAGTTGGATCTTTACTCCCTATTATTATTAGTATATATGGATACATTATAGTATTTGAAAAATCCCAAAGTTTTATGGGAGGTATTATTACTTTAGTTAATCCGTTTAACTTTATACTTTGGATTTCGGTTATATTACTTATTATAGGCTCCACTGTTGGTATGTTTGCTAGTTTTAGAGCAGTGAGAAAGTATTTGAAAATATGATGAAGAAATTAAGACAATTTATCGGCAGGATTTTTCTTATAATAGTAGTCTTACTTCCTTATTTTTTAGAACCAATGACGGCCAATGCCAAAGAGGCTCAAACCCTGGCCGAATTAAGAGTGCAACTTAAAAATTTGGAAGCAGAAAAAACAAAGACAGCTAATAGTAAGCAACGTACACAATCGCAAATCAAAGCCAACCAAAATGCTATATATCAAGCTAGCCAAGATATTACCAAAGCTGAAACAGATATATCCGATGCGGAAGAGGAAATAGTTTTATCAAATGCCAAAATAGAATCAACTAAAGCAGAAATGGAAGAACTTTTGAGATATTCGCAAGTATTAGAAAGCAGCAATGCGTATGTAGAATACATATCGGGAGCAAGTAGTCTTACTGATATGGTAATGCGTATTAAAGCTGTTGAGCAAATTGCGGATTATAATCAAGAAAAGCTTAAAAATCTTGAGGAATTAATAGAATATAATCGTCAATTAAAAATTGACTTACGTAATAAACAAAAAGATTTAAAAGTTAAGATTTCAAACTATGAGAAAAGCATTGATTCATTGGGCGAGGACTTGACTAAATTAACTGAGTTTGCTGATGATATAAATGCTCAAATAAAAAATCAAAAAAACCTAATACAATCATATGTTGATATGGGATGTAAAGAAAATCAATTATTGAGTGAATGCGTTAGTATTAGTAACAATGGTGGATGGAGGAAACCTTTAAAAAGGGGACTTACAACGTCTCCATGGGGTTATCGAATTAGTCCATTAAATGGAGTTAGAAAGTTTCACCACGGAATTGATATCGGTGGCAATGGTGAAGGAACAAACGTTTATGCCGCTGCAAGTGGTACAGTTGCTGCTATCACAGTTAAATCAAGATGTGGTGGTAATATAGTTTATATTCACTCTTATGTAAATGGAAAACCATATACCCATTATTATGCACATTTGCTAAATTATACAGTTAAAGTTGGTGATAAAGTAACCACAGAAACCGTTATAGGACATGTTGGTGGAGGAAAGAAATCAACATGGGACGGATGTTCAACAGGTGCCCATCTTCACTTTGGTATATCAAATGGATTTTATCTAGGTGGCGGTAGTGGATCATATTATTCATATAACACATTTGTTGCAAAAAGTGTTCAACCCCCTGGATTTCCTAAAAAAGGTTCATGGTTTTATGTGAGGTAAAAGATATTAAAAAATAATATCTTTTTCTTTTTATAATTGTTATAATTGTTTTGGTGGTTTACGTGACTTTTAGTACTAAAATAAAAGATGAAGTAACAAAAATAGATTTAAATAGAATTGAAATGTATAATGAATTAGCCGCTTTAATTCGTTATGATGGCATAATAAAAAAAGATAACATTTTGATAACAGTTGAAAATGCCTCGGTAGCTAGGAGAATTTATAAAAGTTTGAAAGAACTTTTTATGATTGATGTTAAAATAATTATTCGTATTCAAAAAAGATTTCGTGTAAAAACCATATATATGTTATTAATTACCGAAAAATTAGAGTTAATAAAAAAATCATTATACTTAAATGAGGATTTTTTAAAGTATTTAGAAACCGATGAAGAAAAAAGTTCTTTTTTAAGAGGTGCGTTTCTAGCTTGTGGCAGCATTAATAATCCTAGTACTAGCGGTTATCATTTTGAATTGGTTTTCAAAAAATCAAAAGAAGCTACCAGTATGTTAAAACTCCTTAAGTATTACCTATTGTCTCCTAAAAAATTAGTGAGAGGAAATTCATATATGGTTTATCTTAAACAAGCAGAAGAAATAAGTGATATTTTAAAAATAATACGTGCAACAAATAGTTTATTTGAGTTTGAAGATATTAGAATTTATAGAGATCATAAAAACATGGTAAATAGATTAAATAATTGTGAAATTGCTAATCAAGAAAAATCATATAGCGCCGCTGTAAGGCAACTAGAAGAGATTAAGTATTTAAAAGAAAATGATCTTTTAGACTTATTAGACGAAAAAACTAAAATAATAATTAAATACCGTGAAAAATATCCCGATGTTTCTTTTAGTGAGTTAGCAGATATTATTACTATGGAAACTGATTATAAGATTGGAAAATCTGGCATAAATCATCATTTTATTAAAATTAAAAATTTAATAGAAAAACACCAACAAAAAAATGGCTAAATGACTTCGTCAATTATGCCATATTTTTTTGCTTCAATAGCACTTAAGAAGTGGTCTCTTTCAGTGTCCTTCCTTATTTCGCTGATTTTTTTATTTGTTCTTTTAGCTAAAATATAATTAATTTTATCCTTTAATTTTATAATACGCTCTGCTGCAATTTTTATATCACTAGCTTGACCCTCGGCCCCTCCAAGTGGTTGGTGAATCATTATCTCTGAGTTTGGCAAGCTGTATCTCTTACCCTTAGTTCCACAACATAAAAGAACTGCAGCCATGCTGGCGGCCATACCGATACATATTGTTTTTACGTCGCTTTTAATATAATTCATAGTGTCAAAAATAGCCATTCCGCTTGTTACAGATCCACCAGGACTGTTAATATATAAAGAAATATCATCATGATTAAGACTATCCAGATACAATAATTCGCTAACTACAATGTTTGCTCTACTATCATTTATTTCATCACTTAAAAAAATAATTCTGTCTTTTAATAAACGTGAATATAAGTCGTATGCATACTCATGATCACTATTTTTTTCAATAACCGTTGGAATAATGTTCAAATGTATCACCTATAATTATAATATAAAAAAAAGAAGGTATTTATTCAAAAAAAGTGTAAAAGATTAAATTTTATGTTATACTTTACTAAGATAAGGGTGTTAGACATGGATACAGTTAAATTAAAGTTTGATAATAATGGCGTTAAAGAATATAAAAAAAATACAACATTATACGAAATTAGCAAAGATTATAAATCCGACTTTGATATTTTAGGTGCTAAAGTAGATAATGTTTTGGCGTCACTTAATGATAAGGTAACTAAGGACGCAACTGTAAAATTTATTGATTTTTGTGACTTGGCTGGCTATAAGATGTATCAAGCAGGTTTAAAGTTTATTTTTGAAGTAGCACTTAAAACAGTTTTTCCAGATTTAGAGGTTCACTACGAGCATAGTGTACCTAAAGGAATTTTGGCAGAGGTAACAGGTGGCAAAATTTTAACCAATGAAGATATAGCAACCATTAAAGGCGAAATGGCGCATATTATTGATGAAGACTTAAAGTTTGAAAAATACAACATTGAAAAAAGAGACATCATTGAATTTTATCGAAATAATAACGAAGATGAAAAAGCCAGAAATATTGAAAATATAAGCGATGAAGTATTACAAATATATAAACTTAGAAATAATTTGAATTTCTTTTATACAGAAATGCCTTATAGCACAGGGGCAATAAATAAGTTTGATATAGTTTATTTGGGCAAAAATCGCATAATATTTTTATTTCCTAGCAAACGAACTAATGGACAAATACCAGAGTATGTTCATTACGATAATATAATAAAATCATTTTTGGAAGGCAAAAAGTGGCTTAATTTAATGAAAGTACCTTATGTGGCCGATTTAAATGAATTAGTTAGTAGCTGTAAAATAAGTAATTTGATTGAAGCTAATGAACTTTTATTTGAAAAAAAGATTTCAGATGTGGTTGATGAGATAACCGATAATCCAGAAAAGAAAATTATTTTGATAGCAGGGCCATCTTCTTCGGGTAAAACAACTACAATGAAAAAATTAAGCTCATACTTAAAAGTGAAGGGAATTAAACCAATTGGAATCTCGATAGATGATTATTTTGTTGATAGGGAAAAGACTCCAAAAGATGAACATGGAGAATATGATTATGAATGCTTACTAGCAATTGATATTGAAAAGTTTAATCAGGATTTGACAGATTTACTAAATAATAAAGAGGTTAATTTACCAACATTTGATTTTATAACAGGCAAACGTAAATATGAGGATAATTACTGTAAATTAGATGATAATAGTATTATTGTTATTGAAGGATTACATGCCTTAAATGATGATTTAACTCCTTTAATACCTGATAATTGTAAATATAAAATATATTTAAGTCCTTTTATTCCTCTTAATATTGATCGCCATAATTATATTTCTACGGTTGATTTAAGATTGCTTAGAAGAATTATAAGAGACAATCGTACAAGAGGTTTAAGTGTTAGTGACACTATTTGTAAGTGGCAAAGTGTACGGGGCGGAGAAGAAAAATATATTTTCCCTTATATACATCAAGCAGATGTAATAATAAATACCGCCTTTGCTTATGAACTTGGGGTGATGAAGGTTTTTGTTGAACCTTTACTATACTCAGTAAAACCTGATAGCCCTTATTATGAAGAATCTTCTAGGTTACTACGGTTTTTAAAAAGCTTTTTACCAATACCTGCGGAATATATAAGTGAAGAATCAATTTTAAGAGAATTCATTGGATATGGTTTATGGAAAGGAAGATCGTAATGATAAGAGTAGCAATAAATGGATTTGGAAGAATCGGGAGATTGGCTTTTAGAGAGATCGTTACTACAACTGATTTTGATGTTGTGGCAATTAATGATTTAACAAAAGCTGAAGACTTAGCATATTTACTAAAATATGATACTAATCATCGTAGATTTCATCCTGATGAAATATCTTTTAGTGACGATGAAATAATTATTAATAATAGCAAAAGAATTAAAGTATATAGTGAAAAGGACCCGGAAAGTTTACCTTGGAAAGAATTGAACATTGACTTGGTATTAGAATGTTCAGGTCATTTTACTAAGAAAGAAGATGCAGAAAAGCATATAATTGCCGGTGCTAAAAAAGTCCTTATTTCTGCACCAAGTAGCACTGAAGGCGTTAAAACAATTGTTTATAATGTCAATGATAATATTATTGATGGAACAGAAACTGTTTTGTCTGCAGCTAGTTGTACTACTAATTGTATAGCTCCAATTTTAAAAATAATTGAAGATGCTATTGGCATTGAAAAGGGATTTATGTCAACAATTCATGCATATACTAATGACCAGGCTACGCTTGATATTGCTCACAAAAAGGGTATATCATCAAGACGAGGCAGAGCATGTGCTCAAAACATTGTTCCAGCATCAACAGGAGCAGCTAAAGCAATAGGCTTAGTAATACCTAGTTTGCAAAATAAATTAGACGGCGTAGCATATCGCGTTCCGGTTTCAGATGGTTCATTAATTGATTTGACTATTGAACCTAAAAGAAATACGACAATAGATGAAATACACAACTTAATAAAAGAGGCCAAAAATGAAACAATTGATATAACATTTGATCCAATAGTATCAAGTGATATTCTTGGAAGAAGCCTAGGATGCTTAATTGATGGCTTATCAACAAAAATAGTTGAAATAAATGGCAAGCAACTTATAAAAATAGTTGGATGGTATGATAACGAATATGGATATACCTCACAAATGATGAGAACAGCTAGGATTTTGTTTAAAGTCAACTAAGTGTTGACTTTTTTAATTTAATTTATTTTAATTGAAAATAATAGTATAATAATTGAGGTGATTATATGAAATATTTAAGTGATGTACATATAAAAAACAAAAAAGTTATCGTAAGATGTGATTTTAACGTCCCTATAAATGATGGCGTAGTCGTAGATGATAGTAAAATAGTTAAAAGTTTAAAGACGATTAACTACTTGTTGGAAAGAAATTGTAAAATTATTTTATTAAGTCATTTGGGAAGGGTAAAATGTGAGGATGATAAAAAGAAGTACACCTTATACCCTATAAAAGAAGTGCTAGAAAAGCATTTAGAAAATAAAGTAACGTTTGTTACCGACATTGATGAATTAGACAAAATTGATGATAATATCATATTATTTGAAAATACAAGATGGTTTGATTATCCGGACAATTTAGAAAGCAATAATGACTTAGAGTTATCAAGAAAATTTGCGAGTAAAGCGGACATTTTTGTTTTTGATGCTTTTGCAACAAGTCATCGTATACATGCTTCAACTGCAGGTATAGCTCGTTTTTTACCAACATATATTGGCTTTTTGGTAAAAGAAGAATTGGAGAACTTAGCAAAGGTGGTTAAAAATCCTCAAAAGCCATTTATTGTTATAATGGGCGGGGCTAAGGTTGATGATAAGATACCTCTTATTAAAACGTTATTACCTTCATGTGATAAAATTCTTCTTGGTGGAGGAATCGCTAATTCATTTTTAAAAGCCAAAGGATTTAATATAGGCAAAAGTTTAGCTACTATGGATGAAGAAATTTTAAGTGAGTTAAAATATCTTTTAGAGCTTTATGATGAAAAAATTATTTTGCCAGTGGATTTAAAAGTCCTTCATTCCGGAAAGACTTTAAATCGTAAAGTAACCGAAATTGCCGCTCATGACAATGCTTTAGACATTGGAAACAAAACAATTAATAAATTTAATAGTTTGCTAATTGATGCATCAACTGTGTTTATGAATGGAACGATGGGTTTATATGAAAATAAGGATTTTTCAAATGGAACCGAAAAAATATTTGAAAAATTAAAAAATATTCCCACTGTTTTAATTGGCGGAGGAGATACGGTTGGGGCTGTCAATGTTTTGGGATTTAGCAACTTTTTTCTTCTTTCGAGCGGAGGCGGAGCAACATTAATATATATCGCTCAAAAAAAACTTGATGTTTTAGAGGAAATTGAAAAATATGAAAAAGAAAAAGATAGTCTGTAATTTTAAAACAGCTGTATCATTAAATGATTATCAACAAATAATTGAGGATGTTTCTCATTATGAAGAAAAAAACGTTGATATAATATTTGCTCCCCCAGTAGCATATATGGCCTTAGATAGTAAAGGAATAAAAAAATGTTCACAGGATATTAGCTTTAATAATTCTCTTTATGAGGTTGGGGAAATTACCGCTAGTACTATAAAAGAAGCCAATGCCGAATACGTATTAATTGGGCATAGCCACCGCCGTAATTATTATGGTGAAAAAGAAACGGATTTTGTAAAAAAAATAAATGTTGCATTAGATAATAATTTAAAAGTTATATATTGTGTTGGGGAAACTTTAGAAGAGTTTGAAAGGCGTAAGTCATTATCTGTGTTAGAACATCAAATTGCGCGGGTTTTAAACAACGTTGATAATTTAAATAATATAGTTATTGCATATGAGCCAGTTTTTTTAATAAGTAACATGTCAGAAAAGTTTAATAAACTAGACAGTATATATTTAAATGAAACATTATCATTTATTAAGAACTTAATAAAAAATTATTATGATATTGAAATTCCACTTTTATATGGTGGGAGTGTTAACTCTGAAAATATAGAGTTTTTGAAGTCTTTAGATGTTGATGGCGTGCTTTTAGGAAAAAGTGCTTTAGATACTCAGGAATTAATAAAAATTTGTGATAGTTTTAATTAATTACATATAATTCGACATTTTGCGTAAACTTTTGACATTTATTTACATGAATTGACAATCTTTTTTCTGGTATTTTGTCTGTATATATCCTATAATGAAATTGCGTGTTGTAAATATATTTAAAAGGACGGAATACATGGAAAGGAAAATTAATTTGTTCGTTATTGATGATAACGAATCACTAACCAGTAGTATGAAGAAGTATTTTGAAGGTCACGCGGTAATTAATGTTTTAGGAGTTTCTAACAATGGAAAAGAGGCATTGGATATCATATTAGAGAATAAAAATAAATTTGATATGATTTTAATGGATATTTTAATGCCAGAAGTTGACGGGTTGGAAATTTTAGAAAAAATAAGAGAAAGTGGTATTGATGCTAAGATAATAATTTTATCGAGTTACAAAAAGGATAATATTATTAGAGCATGCAATAAATATAATGTAGATTACTACATGATGAAACCGTTTTCTTATGAATCATTAGAAAAAAGAATTTTAGATCTTTCTTCTGATGATAGTACAATATTAAGTGAGATATCTAGAGATGTTCAGTTAGCAATTAGTAAGCTTTTACATTCACTTGGAGTTCCATCTCACATAAAAGGATATCAATATATAAGAGAAAGTATTTATATGATGTATAATAATCCAGATATGATTGGGGGAATTACTAAAGAAGTTTATCCAGAAATAGCGGATCGCTTTGATACAACTCCGTCACGAGTTGAAAGAGCTATTAGACATGCTATTGAGGTAAGTTGGAATAGAGGAGACTATGATTTGATGGAAGATATATTTGGTCATAGTGTCGATTATGATAGAGCGAAACCAACAAATTCGGAATTTATAGCAACGTTAGCAGATAAACTTCGAATGGATAAAACTCTAGTAACTATTTAGTCTATAAGTTCAAGTTATGATAAATAATTTGAACTTTTTTATAATAATATGTTAATATAAAGGCGTAAGGTGATTTTATGAAAAAGGTAATTACACTAATATTGGACGGCTTTGGTATAAGGGAAGAAGAACATGGTAACGCGATTAAAATGGCATCGACGCCTAACTTTGACCACTTATTTTCTACCTATCCACATACAACGTTATATGCATCAGAAACTTATGTTGGCTTAAAAGAAGGGCAGTTTGGCAACAGTGAAATAGGGCATAAAACGATAGGGGCAGGAAGATTATTAAAACAAAGACCATCAAGAGTTGAAGAGTTTACTTCAAACTTAGATGAAAGTGAGAATATCAAAGAGTTTATCTCCTATGTTAATGAATCTAAAAAACCTTTGCATTTTGTTGGCATGCTAAGTGATAAAGATGTACACAGCAATTGTAATAATTTATTTAGAATGATGGATTACTTTAAAGATAAAATTACTTCTCCGGTTTATTATCATGTTATCACCGATGGAAGAGATACAGCCCCAAATGTTTCTTTAACTTATTTAAAAGAGCTTGAGTCAAAAATTAAAAAGACTGGGCTAGGGAAAATAGGAACTATATGTGGACGATATTATGCGATGGATAGAGATAAAAACTGGGATAGAACAAAACTATATTATGATGCTATCACCAAGGGAGTGGCAATATCCACAGATAATTATGTAGAGTTGATAAAAGAATGCTATAAAAATAAAGAGGGCGACGAATTTTTAAAGCCGATTATCGTTAATAGAGATTCTTTGATAAAAAATGGCGATACAATTTTTTGGCTAAATTTTAGGGATGATAGGTCTCTTCAGATTTTGGAAGCTTTTACTAATAGTGAACTCGATCAATTTAACAAAAAGAAATTGCCAGACTCAAAAGTATTCACATTCTTTCCCCATGAAAAGCCTATATACGCTTACCACTTTTTAGAGGGAGATATTGTAAAAAATCCATTAGGGAGATATTTATCGGAATTAGGCCTTACCCAAGCAAGAGTTGCAGAAACAGAGAAATATGCACATGTAACATACTTTTTTGATGGAGAATATGAAGGGAAAATTGATAAATGTGATAAATTTTTAATTCCTTCACCTAAGGTTGCGACTTATGACCTAAAACCTGAAATGAGTATAATTGATGTTACCAAAAAAGCGATAAGCTGCATGGAAAAAGATTATGATTTTATTCTGGTTAACTTTGCAAATCCTGATATGGTTGGACACACCGGAAATTTAGATGCTACGATAAAAGCGATTTCGATTGTTGATATGTGTCTTGGAAAAATATATGAATCTGCTGAAGACAATTTTTATAAACTAATAATTCTTGCTGATCATGGTAATGCGGATACGATGCTTGATGAAAATAATAATCCGGTAAAAACTCACACAACAGCTAAAGTGCCTTTTATTGTGTGTGATAGACAAGTAGACGTAAAAGATGGCGGAGATCTTACTAATGTAGCTCCATCAATATTAGACTATATGGATATAGCTGTTCCAAAAGAAATGGCTGATCGCGAATCCATTATTATTGATGGCGATTAATTAAATTAAACAATAACCTAGACCTGACAAATTAATGCCAGGTTTTAATATTTAATAAAGCATAATTTACCCCTTGCATTTCATATAATTTCATGGTAAGATTAATGCTGTATGACTGCTTAGATGTGCGAGGTTGCTGATACGCTAGGCGGCGTTGATTAAGACGTCTATTGTGTTAGGGAATTTGCACGGAGCGAGTCTGTACTAGATATAGGCGAAAGGAGGACATGTAAAATGTCAAAGAACAAAGTTCGTATTAATTTAAAAGCATATGACCACAGATTGCTTGACGTGGCTTGTGGAAAAATTGTTGAAACAGTTAAGAGAACTGGAGGAATTGTATCGGGCCCTGTACCTCTTCCTACTGAAATTGAGAAAGTTACAGTATTAAGAGCTGTACATAAATATAAAGACTCAAGAGAACAATTCGAAAAACGTACTCATAAAAGATTGATCGATATTAAAGATCCATCTAAAGAGACAATAGATGCATTAACACATCTTGATATACCAAGCGGTGTAAACATCGATATTAAATTATAATTTAAAGAAAGGAATTAATTATGAAAGGAATCTTAGGACGCAAAGCTGGTATGACACAAGTTTTCACTCATGACGGAAAACTTATTCCTGTAACTGTTGTTGAAGTAGAGCCAAATGTGGTAATGCAAGTTAAAACAGTTGAAAAAGATGGATATAATGCCATTCAACTAGGCGTATTTGAAAAGAAAGAAAAAAATAGCAATAAGCCAGCAGCTGGCCATGCTAAAAAAGCAAACACAACACCTAAGCGCTTCTTAAAAGAAATAAGAGATGTTGAAGGATCCTACAATTTGGGTGATCAATTAAGCGCAAATATATTCGAAGCTGGAGAAGTTGTTGATGTAACCGGAACTTCAAAAGGTAAAGGATTCGAAGGAACAATTAAGAGACATAACCAATCTCGCGGACCAATGACTCATGGATCACGTTATCACAGAGGACCTGGATCATTAGGTACAATGTTACCAAAAAGAGTTTTGAAAGGTAAAAACCTACCAGGACATATGGGACATGAAACAATCACTATTCAAAATTTGGAAATTATTGAGGCTAATGCTGATGAAAATTATATTTTAGTAAGCGGAAATATTCCAGGAGCAAAGAATTCTTTGGTTTTAATTAAACAAGCAGTTAAAAATTCTCGCAAGGCAAACAAAAAGGATGTTATTTCTTATGAAGAAGAAACTGTTGCGGATGAAGTAGTTGCTTCAAATGAAACTGTTGAAACTGAAGGAGAAAACGCATAAGCGTTCTCTAGAGGAAGGTAAATATGACAAAGATAGACGTTAAGAATTTAAAAAATGAAAAAGTTAAAGATTTAACTTTAACAGATAGCATTTGGAATATTGAACCAAATAATGATTGTTTAAAGAAAATGGTTAAATTACAACTTGCTGCTACTAGACAAGGAACTGCTAAAACTAAAACTAGAGCAGAAGTTTCAGGGGGCGGAAAAAAGCCTTGGAAACAAAAAGGAACTGGTAGAGCAAGATCTGGATCTAATAGAAGTCCATTATGGCGTGGTGGCGGAATTGTATTTGGAACAACTCCAAGAGATTATACGTTTAAGATTAATAAAAAAGAAAGAGAACTTGCTTTAAAAACTGCATTAACCTTAAAAAATGTTTCTAAAGAATTAGTTGTATTAGATTCAATTAAATTAAATACTTTAAAAACTAAAGAGTTAAAAGACGTATTAAACGCTTTAGATTTAAATGGCAAAACATTAATTGTTACTGCTGAAGATAATGAAAATTTATACATGGCTAGCCGCAATTTAGGCTATACATATGTTATTCTTGCAAATGAGATTAATTGCTATGATTTAGTAAATGCTGATTACCTTGTTTGTGATGAAGCTGCTGTAAAATATATTGAGGAGGTACTTAAATAATGAAAGATTATACTGATATTTTAATTGCACCAGTTATAACTGAAAAAAGTGCAAGTAACGCTAACAATAATGTATACACTTTCAAAGTAGCAAAAAGTGCCACTAAAACTGAAATTAAATGGGCAGTAGAAAAAGCTTTTAATGTAGACGTTGTTAAAGTTAATACATTAATAACAAAACCAAAAGACAAAAGAGTTGGTAAATATACCGGCAAAACAAAAACTTATAAAAAAGCTATCATAACTTTAAAAGATGGCGAAAGTATAGAAATTTAGTGAGGAGTGAATAAACATGGCTATAAAAAAATACAAACCTACGACTAATGGCCGTAGAGGTATGTCAACATTAGTTAATGAAGAAATAACAACTAGCACTCCTACAAAATCACTTTTAGTATCATCAAATAAGAGTGGTGGAAGAAACAATCAAGGAAGAATGACTGTTAGACATATCGGTGGAGGAGCAAAAAGAAAATACCGTTTAATAGATTACAAGAGAAATAAAACTGGTATTACTGGACGTGTTGCTTCAATAGAATATGATCCAAACAGAAGTGCTAATATTGCTTTAATTAATTATAAAGATGGTGAAAAAAGATATATTATTGCTCCAAAAGGTTTAACTGTTGGAATGATAATTGAAAATGGTGCAAATGCAGATATAAAAGTTGGTAATGCTTTACCACTTGAAAGTATCCCTGTTGGTACAACTGTTCATTGCATCGAATTAAAGCCTGGTAAGGGCGCTGAAATCTGCCGTAGTGCTGGAGCGAGTGCTCAAATATTAGGCCGTGAAGGCAAATATGTAATGCTTAGATTACAATCTGGCGAAACTAGAAAAATTTTAGGAACTTGTATGGCAACAATTGGTGTTGTTGGTAATGAAGATTTCTCATTAGTAAATCTAGGAAAAGCTGGACGTAAACGTCATATGGGTATAAGACCTACTAACCGTGGATCTGTAATGAACCCTAATGACCATCCACATGGTGGTGGAGAAGGTAGAGCGCCAATTGGTAGAAAAGGACCTCTTACTCCATGGGGTAAACCTGCACTTGGATATAAAACTAGAAAAAATAAGAAAGCTTCTAACAAACTTATTGTTAGTAAGAAGAAATAGGAGGTTATTATGGCAAGAAGTTTAAAAAAAGGACCTTACGTTTTCGACAGATTACTAAAAAAGGTTGAAGAATTAAACAAAAATAATAAAAAAGAAGTTATTAAAACTTGGTCAAGACGTTCAACAATATATCCTGCTTTTGTAGGACATACTATTGCTGTTCATAATGGTAAAGAGTTTATACCAGTTTATGTAACTGAAGATATGGTTGGACATAAACTAGGTGAGTTCGCTTTAACTCGTAAGTTTGGCGGACACGCAGGACAAAAGTAGGAGGTAAAATATGGAAGCATATGCAATTCACAAAAGTGCTATCATAGCACCTCAAAAAGCTCGCATGACTATGGATTTAATTAGAGGCAAGAATGTTATTACTGCTGAAGCAATTTTAGACAATACTAACACTAAAGCAAGCCGCTTAATTAAAAAAGTATTAAAGTCAGCCGTAGCAAATGCCGTAAATAACCAAGGCGCAAAAGAAGAAGAACTAGTTATAAAAGAGTGTTATATTAACCCAGGCTCAATACTTAAGAGAATTAAGTTTGCTAGCCGTGGAAATGTTGATAGAAGAGATAAAAGAACAAGTCATATAACAATTAAAGTTAGTGACAATAAAAATGGTAAGGAAGGAGCTTAATTTATGGGACAAAAAGTAAATCCAATAGGATACAGACTTGGAGTTAATAAAGATTGGCAATCAAAATGGTATGCTGATAAAGATTTTGCTAAATATCTTAACAATGATATTAAAATTAGAAAATATTTACAAGCAAACTTAAAAGACGCTAGCATAGCTTCTGTACTTATTGAAAGAAAGAAAAATAGATGTGATATAACAATCAACACTGCAAAGCCAGGCGTAATAATTGGCCGTGGTGGTGAAGACATCGAAAAATTAAGAAAAAGTATTCAAAAACTTGTTAATGAAGAAGTATACATTAACATAGTTGAAGTTAAAAACCCTGACTTGAATGCTCAATTAGTGGCAGATCAAATCGCACTACAAATTGAAAATCGTGCACCATTTAGATCAGCACAAAAAAGAGCAATCAGAAATACTATGAAGGCTGGCGCTAAGGGAATTAAGACGTTAGTTTCTGGAAGATTAGGCGGCGCTGAAATGGCAAGAAGTGAGGGATACACTGAAGGAACAGTACCTCTACATACAATTAGAGCTGATGTTGATTATGCTACAAGTGAAGCAAATACAACTTATGGTAAAATTGGTGTTAAAGTATGGATTTATAAAAGCGAAATCCTTCGTGCTAAAAAGAATATGAGAGGAGACGATAAACATGTTAATGCCAAAAAAAACTAAGTATCGTAAACCTCATCGTCTAACATATGATGGACATGCTAAAGGAAATACTGAACTACATTTTGGTGAGTATGGTTTAGTAGCTAAAAATGGTGCTTGGATAAGTGCTCGTCAAATTGAAGCTGCACGTATCGCAATGACTCGTTATATGAAACGTGGTGGAAAAGTATTTATAAATATATTCCCACATTTAGCTTTAACTAAAAAGCCATTAGAAACTCGTCAAGGTAAAGGTAAAGGTAACGTTGAAGAATGGGTAGCTGTTGTTAAAACTGGAAAAATCATGTTTGAAATTTCTGGCGTTAGTGAAGAAGTTGCTCGCGAAGCTCTACGCTTAGCTTCACATAAATTACCAGTAAAATGCAAATTTATAAAAAAAGAAGTAAAGGATGGTGCTACTCATGAAAATTAATGATTTGAGAAAATTATCCGACAAAGAATTAAACGACAAAATAGTTGAAACAAAAAGAACATTATTTGATTTAAGATTAAAACAATCAACAGGAAATTTAGAAAAGCCATCTACTCTTAAGGATTTAAGAAAAGATGTTGCTAAAATGAAAACTATCTTAAGAGAAAGAGAACTTAATGCTGGAGGTGCTACAGATGGCAGAGAATAAAAGACAAGAACTAGTAGGAAAAGTAATTAGCTCTAAAAACGACAAAACTATCACAGTATTAGTTGAAACTTACAAAAAAGATCCAATCTATGGAAAAAGAGTTAAGTATTCAAAAAAATACACTGCACACGATGAAAAAAACATTGCTAAAGAAGGAGATACAGTAAGAATTAGATCAACTAGACCACTTTCAAAAACAAAAAGATATGAATTGGTTGATGTCCTAATTGAAGCTGTAATCTTATAGGAGGTATTCATATGTTAATGCAAGAATCAAGACTTAAAGTTGCAGACAACAGTGGAGCTCGTGAGTTATTAGTAATCAGATGTGTTGGTGGAAGTCATAGAAAATATGCAAATATTGGTGATGTTGTTGTAGGAACAGTAAAAAAAGCTATTCCTAATAGTAATATCAAAAAAGGTAAAGTCGTTAAAGCTGTTATCGTAAGAAGCGTAGAAGGCGTTAGAAGAAAAGATGGTTCATATATTAAATTTTCGGACAATGCTTGTGTTTTAATCAAAGATGATAAGAGCCCTATTGGTACAAGAGTACTAGGACCTGTAGCTCGTGAACTAAGAGAAAAAGATTATATGAAAATAGTATCACTAGCTCCAGAGGTATTATAGGAGGTAAACATGAAAGTTAAAATTGGAGACAACGTAAAAATTCTTGCTGGAAAAGATAAAGGCAAGGAAGGAAAAGTAATTAAAACTTTAAAGAAAATTGATAAAGTTGTTGTTGAAGGAATTAACATTGTAAAAAAACATTCTAAACCTAACAATACAAATGATAAGGGTGGAATATTTGATGTTGAAGCACCTATTCATGTTTCAAATGTAAAAGTCGTTGAAGCAACAAAAACTGCTAAAAAAGTAGAAAAAAAAGAAGCTAAAGAAGAAAAAGCTCCTAAAGCAGCAAAAAAGGCTGTAAAAAAGGAAAGTAAGTAGGTGAAACATGAGTAATTTTAAGAAATTATACGAAGAGAAAATAGTTTCCACTTTAACAAAGGAATTTAATTACACTTCAAAGATGCAAGTTCCTAGATTAGAAAAAATAGTTATTAACATGGGTGTTGGAGAAGGCTCAAAAGATTCAAAGTTTATCGAAGCTGCTCTAAAAGACCTAGAAACTATAAGTGGACAAAAGCCTATTATTACTAAGGCACGTAAATCAATCGCTGGATTCAAATTACGTGAAGGACAACATGTTGGAGTTAAAGTTACTTTAAGAGGAGAAAATATGTATTATTTCTTCGAAAAATTAGTTAAAGTAGCACTTCCAAGAGTAAGAGACTTTAGAGGTATTTCAAAAACTGCCTTTGATGGTCATGGAAATTATACATTAGGAATAAAAGAACAATTAATATTCCCAGAAATCGAATACGATAACATTTTAAAAGTTCGTGGAATGGATATAGTATTCGTAACTTCTGCTAAAACAAACCATGAAGCAGAAAGTTTATTAAGAGCATTTGGCATGCCTTTTAGAGGTTAGGAGGATACGTATGGCAAAGAAAAGTATGGTAGTAAAAAATAAAAGAACACCAAAGTTTAGTTCTAGAGCATACACTCGTTGTGAAAGATGCGGAAGACCTCATGGTGTGCTAAGAAAATATAAATTATGTCGTATTTGCTTTAGAGAATTAGCAAATCAAGGACAAATACCTGGCGTTAAGAAGTCAAGTTGGTAGAAAGGAGGAATTTTAGAAATGTTTGTACAAGATAAAATAGCAGATATGTTAACACGTATTCGTAATGCGAATCAAATGAAGTATGAAAAAGTTGAAGTAATCGGAACAAAAATGACTTTAGGAATTGCTGAAATTCTTAAAAGAGAAGGATTTATTGCTGATTATGATTATGAAAAGAATGTAACTGGTGATAAATTAACTTTGACATTAAAATATGGTGATAAAAAAGAAAGAGTTATTACCAATTTAAAAAGAGTAAGTAAATCTGGATTACGTGTATATGCTAAAAGTAATGAAATTCCTCGCGTATTAAATGGTTTAGGAATTGCTATAATCTCTACTTCAAAAGGTTTAATGACTGATAAAGAAGCTAGAGAAGCTGGATTAGGAGGCGAAGTACTTGCCTATATTTGGTAAGGAAAATATATGAGTAGAATTGGAAATAGAAAACTTGTATTGCCTGCTGGCGTAACAGCGACACTAGATAATAACAAATTAACAGTTAAAGGTTCAAAAGGTGAATTAAGTTTAGATGTATGTGATTTAGTTAAGGTGACTATTGCTGATAATGAAATTACAACTGCTAAAGTTAAAAACACTAAGACTGCTAATATTATGCAAGGAACAACTAATTCATTAATTAATAATATGATAACAGGTGTTTCCAATGGATATGAAGTTGGACTTGAAGCTGTTGGTGTTGGATATAAATTTCAAGTAAATGGTAGCAAAATTACTATCAACGCTGGTTATTCACACCCAGTAGTAATGGAATGCCCACAAGGCATTAGTGCTAATTTAGTAAGCAATACTGAAATAACACTAAGAGGAATTGATAAGCAAAAAGTTACTGAATTTGCGGCAAACGTTCGTAAAGTAAGAGAACCAGAACCTTATAAGGGTAAAGGTATTCGTTACAAAGGTGAATATGTTCGTCGTAAAGAAGGTAAAAAGGCTGCTAAATAGAGTAAGGGAGAGTTAAGATGATAAAAAAAGAATCAAAAAATGTTGCTCGTAAGAGAAGACATGATCGTGTACGTAATAAAATATCTGGTACAAAAGTTGCTCCTAGATTAAATGTTTTTAGATCAAATAATGGTATCTATGTTCAAGTTATTGACGATGAAACTCAAACTACTCTAGTTAGTTCATCATCAATAGAATTAAAATTGCAAAATGGTGGCAATGTTGAAGGTGCTAAATTAGTAGGTAAAGACATTGCTGAAAAATGCAAAAAAGCAAAAATAACAAAAGTTGTTTTTGATAGAGGTGGTTACCTTTACCATGGACGTGTTAAAGCTCTAGCTGAAGCTGCACGTGAAAATGGATTAGAATTCTAGGAGGTCAAATAAATGCCAAAACAAAATTTAGATAATAAAAAAAACTTATTAGAAGAAAAGGTAATTTCTATTGGCCGTGTAACTAAAGTTACAAAAGGTGGTAGACATTTTAGATTTTCAGCAACTGTTGTTGTTGGAAACAGAAAAGGTTTAGTAGGAATTGGTACTGGTAAAGCAAATGAAGTACCAGAGGCTATTAAAAAAGCTATCCAAGCTGCTAATAAAAATGTAGTTAAAGTTGCTCTAGTTGATAACAGAACAATACCTCATGAAGCAACTGGAAAAGTTGGTAGAGCAGCCGTATTAATTAAGCCTGCTAAAGAAGGTAACGGAGTTATCGCTGGTGGTGCAGCAAGAGCTGTAGTAGAGCTTGCTGGAATCAAAGACATTGTTTCTAAATCTTTAGGTTCAAATACTAAGATTAATGTTGCAAAAGCTACATTAGAAGCATTAAAGATGCAAAAAACGCCTGCTAAGGTTGCAGCTTTACGCGGAAAGAAAGTAGAGGAACTATAATATGAAATTAGAAAATTTACCAGTTTCAAAAGAAAGCAAAAGCCGTAAAAGAGTAGGTCGTGGACCTGGATCTGGAATGGGTAAAACATCTACAAGAGGAGAAAAAGGTCAAAAAGCACGTAGTGGTGCTTCTATACCTGCATGGTTCCAAGGTGGACAATCACCTCTTTATAGAAGATTACCAAAACGCGGTTTTAACAATGCAAGATTTACAACTAGATTTGCTACTATAAATTTAGCAGATTTAGATCGTTATTTTGCTGATGGAGACATAGTTACTCCTGAAATTCTTAAAGAAAGAGGAATAATAAAAAAACAACTAAGTGGCGTTAAGGTTTTAGCTGATGGAGAACTTACTAAGAAGCTTACTATAAAAGCTCAAAGATTCTCTTCAGAAGCTGTTACTAAAATTGAAGCTGCTGGCGGTAAAGCAGAGGTGATTTAGATGTTTAAAGGACTACAACAATTATTTAGTCCATCAAATAAAGATCTAAGAAAAAGAATCTACTTTACTCTTGCTTGTTTAGGATTCTTTTGCTTAGGAACAAATATTACTATTCCATGGGCATCTGTTGTTTATGAAGAATTAGGCTTTTTAGAAATATTTAACCTTATGAGCGGTGGAGCATTACGAAGCTTTTCAATATTTGCTTTGGGTGTTTCCCCATACATTACTGCTTCAATTATTACACAACTTTTGCAAATGGATATAATACCTTATTTTAAAGAATTAAAAGAGCAAGGCTATGTGGGAAGGCAAAAAATTAATAAAATAACTAGATATCTAGGAATTATTATTGGTTTTTTCCAAGCGTATATGTTAACTGTGTTCTATATGAATAATGCAGATACTTTAACAATGCTAAAAACTTCTCTAGTTATGACTGCTGGTACTTCTTTCCTTCTATGGATGGGAGACCAAATAACTCAAAAGGGTATTGGGAATGGACAATCACTATTAATAATGGCAGGTATTATTCAAAGTATGCCAAGCGTATTTAGTGGTGCTTATAAAGCGTTTATTACTGCAGGAACATATAGTTCATTTTTGGGAATTTTATTCTTTGCATTATTTATCCTTTTATATGTTCTTATTATTGTAGGAATCATTTGGATTACATTAGCTGAGAGAAGAATTCCAATTCAATACGCTAATAGAACAACGAGCGCATATGGTGCTCAACAAAGTTTTTTACCAATTAAAATTAATGCAGCTGGAGTAATGCCAGTAATATTTGCTTCAATTATTACTACTATTCCGGCAACAATAGTTAACTTAATAGGTAATAAAAGTGCGATAGAGTTTGTTAATAAATATATTATTTACACATCTCCAGTTGGGTTTATTTTATACATTGTATTAATAATTTTCTTTGGTTATTTTTATACATTCTTAAGTATGAATCCTGATGAGATGAGTAAAGATTTAAATGAAAGAGGCGGATATATTCCTGGAGTTAGACCTGGAACAGAAACCTCAAAATACATCAGTAACTCTTTAGGAAAACTAACAATAGTTGGTTCACTATTCCTTGTAGTATTAGCTGGATTACCAGTTATAGTATCTAGTTTTTCCAAATTACCAAGTTCGGTAACAATCGGGGGAACAGGTATATTAATAGTAGTTGGAGTAGCTATTGAAACTTATAAACAACTAGAAAGTGGTTTGATAAGTCGTAGTTATACTGCAAAAAGAAAGAGGTTAAGATGAAAAATATAGTTTTGTATGCACCGCCCGCAGCGGGTAAAGGAACTCAATGTGAATTACTTGAGAAAAACTTTGGTTATAAAGTACTTTCTATTGGTCAGGTTTTAAGAAATAATCGTTCTACTGAAACAGAAATTGGTAGAAAAATAATTGAAACTCAAGATAAAGGAATTCTTACTCCTGATGATATTGTTGTCGAAGCTTTAAAAAATGAGCTTTCAAAATTGGGAGACAAAAACATAGTTATTGAAGGATATCCTAGAAATATTGAGCAAGCAAAACTATTAGACACTATATTTAAAAATTACATAGTAATAAATTTATATGTTGATAGAGAAATTGCTATGAAAAGAACACTTGGCAGACGTAACTGTGATAAGTGTCATAAGATTTATAATGTATATTTTGAAGAAACTATGCCAAAAAATGAAGGCATATGTGATATTTGTAAAGAACCGCTAACAAATCGAACTGATGATAATGAAAAATCGTTTAATGTTAGATTTGATGTATATGAACAGAATGCTCCAGCAATCTTAAAGTATTATGAAGATAAATCTATATTATATCGAGTAAACAGTGGTTTGTCAGCAGATTATACAAACAAAGAAGTAGAAAAAATAATAAAAGAAGGGTAAAAATGATAAGCATAAAAAGTGAAAGAGAAATTGAATTAATGCGTCATGCAGGACATATAAACTATTTAACTCATGAAGAGATTAAAAAACATATAAAGGTTGGTGTGACTACAAAGGAATTGGACACTATTGCTTATAATTTTATCAAAAAAAATGATTGTATTCCATCTTTTCTAAATTATGAAGGGTATCCCGCTTCTATTTGTACATCAATAAATGATGAAATAGTTCACGGGATACCTGGGAATACAAAGATAAAAAATGGTGATATAATATCCATAGATGTTGGAGTTGGTTACCATGGATATCATTCTGATGCTGCACGAACTTATGTAGTTGGTGATGTTAAGCAAGAAGTTAAAGATCTTGTTGCAAATACTGAAAAAAGCCTTTATAATGGTTTATCAGTAATCAAAGAAGGAGCCAGAATAGGTGATATCGGATATGCTGTTTCAGAAATAGCAAAAGAACATGGTTACGGAGTGGTTAGAGAACTGGTTGGACATGGTGTCGGTACTAGTGTTCATGAGGATCCAGATGTTCCAAACTATGGCAAAAAAGGTACAGGTATGGTTTTAAAAAGTGGCATGGTTATTGCTGTTGAACCTAT
>OIYS01000112.1_pt1 | contig 59072 bp, 50 predicted proteins | sample 1588271 | NCBI WGS metagenome assembly OIYS01 (sample SAMN03283286) | human gut metagenome | biome: human-associated habitat; material: feces | host: Homo sapiens | place: Peru | collected 2012 | reverse complement strand
CTTTACAATCCCTCCGTCACGACTTCGTCGCGCCACCTCCCTTTACACAAGGGAGGCGCTACCAACTGCAATTTTTCGGCACATATCGTAGGGGACGGCGTCCTCGACGTCCCGTGAGCTACTCTACAATGTCGGTTTTACAACGGTAGGGTGAACACAGTTCGCCCCTTCGATGTTGATTTTACCTTTGCAATTATTTCGCGGGATGCCGAGGACATCATCCCCTACGATTGGTTTTCCCTCCAACGGGCAAAAACAAAACCCATTACATACAAAAAACCGCCGGTCGGTCGCCCGATCAGCGGTTTTTGATTATTCAAGCTCGAATGCGCCGGTATAGAGCTGATAATAAACGCCCTTTTCGGCTATCAGCTTCTCGTGGTCGCCGCGCTCGATTATCCTGCCGTGGTCGAGCACCATTATCACATCCGAATTCATTACCGTCGAGAGGCGGTGGGCGATGACGAATACCGTCCTGCCCTCCATCAGCTTATCCATGCCTCTCTGGACTATCGCCTCCGTCCTCGTGTCTATCGAGGAGGTCGCTTCGTCAAGGATCATCACGGGCGGGTCGGCGACGGCTGCCCTTGCTATTGCTATCAGCTGGCGCTGACCCTGTGAGAGGTTCGCGCCGTTGTTGCTCAGCTCCGTTTTGTAGCCCGAGGGCAGTCGGGTGATGAAATCGTCCGCGCCCGCGAGCTTCGCTGCCTCAATGCATTCCTCGTCCGTTGCGTCCAACCTGCCGTAGCGGATATTCTCCATCACCGAGCCGGTGAAGAGGTTAGTCTCCTGCAAAACGATGCCGAGGGAGCGGCGCAGGTCGGATTTCTTTATCTTGTTGATATTTATGCCGTCATAGCGGATCTTGCCGTCGGCGATATCGTAAAATCGGTTGATAAGATTCGTTATTGTGGTCTTGCCCGCGCCCGTTGCGCCGACGAACGCCACCTTCTGACCCGGTTCGGCGTAAACGGTCACGTCGTGGAGCACCTCCTTGCCCTTTTCGTAGGCAAAATCGACGTCAAAGAGCCTCACGTCGCCTCGGAGCGGGGTGTAAGTCAGCGTGCCGTCACCGTGCGGATGCTTCCACGCCCATTTGCCGGTGCGTTCGCTCGTCTCGGTCAGCTCGCCGTTCTCCTCCTTGGCGTTGACGAGGGTCACATAGCCGTCGTCCGTCTCGGGCTGCTGATCCATCAGCGAGAATATCCTCTGCGCGCCCGCCATCGCCATGACTATGGCGTTGACCTGCTGCGAGACCTGGTTGATGTTGCCGGTGAATTGCTTGGTCATATTAAGGAACGGCACGATGATGCTTATGCTGAACGCCATGCCCGATATGCTGAAATTCTTAGCGCCGAGGGTCAGGAAAAGCCCGCCCGCCGTCGCAATGAGCACATAGAGCACGTTGCCGATATTCATGATTATCGGGCCGAGGGTGTTGGCATAGGCGTTCGCCTTGCGGCTGTCCTCATAGAGCGCTTCGTTTATCCTGTCGAAGTCCTCGGTCGCCGCCTCCTCATGGCAGAATACCTTGATGACCTTCTGACCGTTCATCATCTCCTGGATGAAGCCCTCCGCCTTGCCGAGTGAAGCCTGCTGGCGCACGAAGTATTTCGCCGAGCCGCCGCCGACCTTCTTTGAAACAAGGGTCATGGCGACAACGCCGACAAGCAGCAGCATCGTCATCCAAATGCTGTAGTAGAGCATGATGAAGAACACGACCATTACAACAATGCCCGACGAAATGAGGGCGGGGAGCGCCTGAGAAACAAGCTGGCGGAGCGTGTCGATATCGTTGGTGTAGTAGCTCATAATGTCGCCGTGCTTGGTCGTGTCAAAATATTTGATGGGCAGATTCTGCATCCCGTCAAACATCTTGCGGCGCAGCTTGCAAAGGAAGCCCTGGGTGATATACGCCATGAGCTGCTCTCTGACGGTCATCAGGATTATCGCCGCGAGATAGAGCGCCACGAGCACCGCTATCATCGGGAATATCTCTTTGCTTGCCGCCGACCAGTCGCCGACTTTGTACCATTTTTCGATCACTGCGATAACTTTCTGAGTGAATACGGCGGGGATCGCCGAGGCCGCCGCGGTGAGGATAATACAGACCGTCACCACGGGCACGAGCACGGGGTAGCAGCTTATCAGCAGCCTTATCACCCTGCCGAGCACGCCTTTTGCCGGTTTCGGCTTATTCATCGCGCTCACCTCCGTTCGTTTGCTGCTCATAAACCTCACGGTAGATCTCGCTTGAGCCGAGCAGCTCCTCGTGCTTGCCGAGCGCCGCTATCCTGCCGTTCTCCATAACGACTATCAGGTCGGCCTCCTGCACGGAAGCGATGCGCTGGGCAATGATTATCTTGGTCGTTTCGCGTATATATTCCTTGAATCCCGCCCGTATCAGAGCATCCGTCTTGGTATCGACGGCGCTTGTCGAGTCGTCAAGGATAAGGATCTTCGGCTTCTTGAGCAGTGCGCGGGCAATGCAGAGCCTCTGCTTCTGGCCGCCCGAGACGTTCGTGCCGCCCTGCTCGATATGCGTGTCGTAGCCGTCGGGGAACGACCTTACGAAATCGTCCGCCTGGGCGAGCCTACACGCCTCGATTATCTCTTCGTCTGTCGCATTCTCGTTGCCCCAGCGCAAATTTTCCTTTATCGTGCCGGCGAAGAGCAGGTTCTTTTGCAGCACCATCGCCACCGCTTCACGCAGCGACTCGATGTCGTAGTTCCTGACGTCTACGCCGCCCACACGCACGCTGCCTGCGGTCACGTCGTAGAGCCTCGGGATAAGCTGCACGAGCGTAGTCTTGCTCGAGCCGGTGCCGCCGATAATGCCGACGGTCATGCCGGAGCGGATATGCAGGTCGACATTCTCGAGCGCATATCTCTCGGCTTTCTTTGAATATTTGAAGCTCACGGAGTCGAAGTCCACGGAGCCGTCGGCTACGGAGAATACGGGGTTCTCGGGGTTGCGGAGCGCAGGCTCCTCGCCGAGCACCTCGCCTATACGCTTAAAGGACTCTGAGGACATCGTAAGGATAACGTATATCATCGAGAGCATCATCAGCGACATGAGTATCTGCACGCCGTAGGTCAGCATCGCCGAGATCTGACCGACGTCGACCAGAGTGCCGCCGCTCGTTATCGTCATCCTTGAGCCGACGATGAGCACGAACACCATATTGAAATTCAAGCAGAACTGCATCAGCGGCGCATTGAGCGCAACTATCCTCTCCGCGTGGGTGAAATCCTTGCGGATATCTTCCGAAGCGGCGCCGAATTTCTTCTTCTCGTATTCCTCACGCGAGAAGCCCTTGACCACTCGCATGGCGCGCACATTCTCCTCGACGGATTCATTCAGACGGTCGTACTTTCTGAATACGCTGCGGAATGCGGGCATGGCCTTGCGGCTGATGAGCAAAAGCCCGAAAGCCAGCACAGGGATGACGACGACGAAGGCCGTTGCAAGCGCGCCGCCCATCACATAAGCCATCACGACGGAGAATATCAGCATCAGCGGGCTGCGGATAGCCGTCCTTATCACCATCATGTAGGACATTTGAGCGTTCGCAACGTCGGTGGTCATCCTTGTCACGAGTGATGAAGACGAAAATTTGTCGATATTCTCAAATGTATAGGTCTGCACCCTGCGGAATATATCGCCGCGCAGGTTTTTGGCGAATCCCGCCGAGGCCTTGGCACAGGTGAATCCCGCCAGACCGCCGCAGGCGAGGGAAGCGCACGCCATCAGCGCCAGCACTCCGCCCGTCTCGAGAATATAGCTCATGTCGGCGCCCGCCTTGATACGGTTGACGAGATTCGCGGTGATGAACGGGATAAACGTCTCGATCACCGCCTCGCCGACGATAAAAATGAGCGTCAGCACAGTCGGCCGCTTGTATTCTCTTACACTTTTCATAAGCCGCCTTATCATATCTTTCCTCCTTGCTCTTACGAATAGTAGTTTTGTATCTTAAATGTTTGGATAAACATTATCACTATAAATCACGCACTTTAAAGGCTCCCTTGTGTAAAGGGAGGCGAGGTCAACTGCGAATTTTCGGAAACATCGTAGGGGACGGCGTCCTCGACGTCCCGAGAGCTACACTACAATGTAGGTTTTGCAACGTTAGGGGCGAACTGTGTTCGCCCGCCGGAATTTGCACAATGTCGCAGCATTAAACTGTTGCTCGCCTCTTAGGCTCCCTCTTGAGGGAGCTGTCCATAGGACTGAGGGAGTTTTTTCAAAAAAATCAATCAAGCTGCATTCCGCCTGCGGCACACCTCATCCGTCTCGCAAGCTCGACACCTTCTCCTCAAGGAGAAGGCGAATGCGGCTATGCCTCGGAGTATTTTAAGCGAATGTAACTGTCAGCTCGCAGTTAAGTCGGCTCCCTCTGACGAGGGAGCTGGCGCGGAGCGACTGAGGGAGAGACTAATCAAACTACCAGTCTGGTTTTTCTTTACAATCCCTCCGTCGCAACTTCGTTGCGCCACCTCCCTTTACACAAGGGAGGCGAGGTCAACTGCGAATTTTCGGAGACATTGTAGGGGACGGCGTCCTCGACGTCCCGAGAGCTACACTACAATGTCGGTTTTACAACAGTAGGGGCGAACTGTGTTCGCCAGCCTAAATTTGCACAATGTCGCAGCATTAAACTGTTGCTCGCCTCTTAGGCTCCCTCTGACGAGGGAGGCGAGAGCAACTGCGGGTTTTTGGGAATATCCGCAGTCATACGTCGGTCAAAGCTCCGCAACTCTACAGAGATAAAAGACGGAGAACGATAGGTCGTTCTCCGTCTTTTATCGGATGGCTCTGACATTGTTGCTCACAAATGCAGATGCGTGATGCAATATCACGCTATTACATTGTAACTGATTTCATCAAATTTGTCAACTGCTTTTTTGACCCGTTGCAAAATTATACGCTTTTTTGAGTTGTTGTTTGTATTTGCGCAGTCTGCACGGTCGTTGCCTCGACCACCTCAATGAGGTAATCGGCGCTGACCCAGCCCTTCAGCCCGTTGTAGTCGATATAAGCCCAACCCTGCACGGCGCTGACCACGGTCACATCTGTGCCGTTCGGGATCTTGCCCACGACGCTCGAACCTGCCGCCGCCTCGGCTCGCATATTGAGCACGCTGCCCGCCGTTTTGACGAGATATCTGCCCGCTGCGAGGGTCGCACCGCCGTCGGTCGTCTGCTCCGTGGCGGGCTCGGTGGTCTGCTCAAGATATTTTTTATCTACGGTGAGGATACCCCATTTTCCGTCGTATTTTGCAATGAATACTCCGCCGTCGCCGGGCAGGATCGCCGCAAATTCAAAGCCGACGACCGTCTCGCCCGTGGTGTTCACAACGCCGTAAAGCCCGTTCTTTTTGACGGGCGCAACGCCGTTTCGGAATGTGAACGCCGTGTTGCCGCTCATTGCGTCAAGCTCGGAGACGCTCTCGAAGTCAAAGGGTATGACCGTAACGCCGCTCTCGTTGATATAGCCCCATTTTTCGCCTTGGCGGACTGCCGCAACGCCGCTGCCGAAATCCTTTGCGGCGTCGTAATTCAGCGGTATCTCCAATTTAAGCTCCGCGCCGACATAGCCCCACTTTGCGCTCTCCGCAAGGGAGGACGCGACGGGGTAAAGCCCGGGCTGAAGCGGCAATTCGTTTCTCTTTATCTCACCCGCGTAGCCCTTGCCGTCCGTCCACGCGAGATGCTTGCCCGCGTCGCTCCAGCAGGGTACTCTCTCGGGCGAGGTCACGCCGTGATACTGCCGATTGGTGACCGTGCCGCTCTCGGCGTCCACAAGCAAGGGATACTCCGAGCGGGGGCTGTCCGCAATGTAGCGGTAGCTGCGCCACTGATCGCTGCAAACGGTGAAGTCGTTGTGCTCGGCTTTCTCTGTTATCTCGCCGCCGAGGGTCATCAGGCCCTTTTTGCCCGTCTTGGCGTCGGTGAACACCGCCATAGTCTCGTTGAGGCTCTTGATATCCGAGACATTGGCGAAGCCGTCGGGCATGTTGAATTGCCAGCTCTTGTTTTCGCTGTCTTTATTGCCGTCGGAGCGCCCGTGCAGCACGGCTATCACCGCCACGGCGACGAGCACTGCCGCCGCTATGATGCATATCGCGGCTGCGGTGGTGCGGTTTATCGGGCGTTTTTTCTTAAATGTAATATTTTTTGCCGCCATCTATATTTTCCTTTCAAAAAAGCGGTTCTCCGCATATATTTCCCTGATTTTACGGCCGAAATTCTGCGAATTATCGGTTACATAAAAGAAGTATAGCACATTATGTAAAAAAGCGCAATTACAAAAGTGTTACAATCTGCACGGATATGTAAACTTCCTTTTGATTTTGAGGGTATATTTTCGCTGTTTCTCTTGACTAATCGCCCTTTTAGTTATATTATTATAGAGTATTACATTCGGCGGTGTGTTCATCGCCAAGGAGGAAAAAAATGAAAGTATTCATGATCGGCGGCACCGGCCTGCTCGGCTGCGAAGCTGCAAGAATCTTCATCGAGAGAGGCCACGAGGTCAAGAGCGTTGCTCTACCCCCCCTTCCCGAAGGAGCACCCATCCCCAAGGAGATGGAGATCGAATTCTGCAACATTTATGAAAAGACCGACGACGAGATCAGAGAGATGATCAAGGGCTTCGATTGCTTCGTCTTCGCCGCAGGCGTTGATGAGAGAGTCGAGTTCCCCGCTCCCGTCTACGACGCTTACTACAAGTATAACATTGCTCCCATCAAGAGGATCCTGCCTCTTTGTAAGGAAGCCGGCCTCAAGAAGGCTGTTATCCTCGGCTCCTACTTCTCATATCTCGCAAAGACCCGCCCCGATATGAAGCTCACCGAGAAGCATCCTTACATCAGAAGCCGTATCGACCAGGAGAACGTCGCATTCTCCTTCGCGGATGACAACTTCGACGTCTCCGTGCTTGAGCTGCCCTACATCTTCGGCACTCAGCCCGGCAGAAAGCCCGTTTGGGTCATACTTATCGAGCAGATAAAGATGATGGATAAGCTGCCCTGCACCATGTATCCGGGCGGCGGCACCGCAATGCTCACCGTCCGTCAGGTCGGTCAGGTCATCGTCGGCGCGGCCGAGAAATCCAAGGGCGCAAAGGCATGGCCCATCAGCATGTATAACATGACCTGGAAGGAATTCCTCAAGATAGTCTATGCCGCCAGAGGCATGGGCGATAACAGAAAGATAGTCAGCATCCCCGCATGGATGATGCGTATGGGTCTCGGCAAGGTCAAGAAGGAATACGCCGCCAAGGGCATCCAGAGCGGTATCGACGTTGACGGACTTGCCGATATCATGGCTCTCAACCTCTTTATCGACAGGAAGTACAGCGAAGAGCTCGGCGCTACCGAGGACGATATCAAGGCTGCTATCTTCGACTCCATCAAGGTCAGCCAGGCCTCCTATGACGGCAAGGTCAAGCTCCTTGAGATGAAAGGCGAATAATTTTTAGCGAGACGGAGCTGTTTATTTAATCAAAGTAAGCAGCTCCATTGTTGTGTTTATTTCAGCAGTTACCGTACCCTGACAAATACCGGATTCGGAAGGAGTTATCGCATGGAAAGCAAGAAATACCTCAGCAAAAAAGAGCTGTGGATGTTTGCCGTAGGCGCAGGCGGGCAGGGCATGATATACGCCATGATGTCGAGCTATGTCAGCGACTACTACGTTAATGTTTTGCAGTTGCCGCTTCTCTTTGTCCTTCTTCTCATGCTCCTCGCCAGAGTGTGGGACGCAATCAACGACCCGCTCATGGGCATGATAGTCGACCGCCACACCACCAAGTGGGGCAAGATGAAGCCCTATATCCTTTTTGCCGCCGTTCCGATAGCCGTCCTCACCGTGCTCATGTATTACAGCCCCGCCGGGCTGAGCAAGACGGGCATGATGGTCTATGTGGCGATAACCTATGTGTTCTGGGGCATGATATACACCATGGCGGACGTTCCCTTCTGGAGCCTGCCGAATGTTTTGACTCCCGACGCAGCCGAGAGAGGCTCCGTCATTTCGCTTGGCAGGACGGTAAACGGCGTAGGCTCGGCCGTGCCCGAGGTGCTTTTCCTCGCCGCAGGCTTCCTGCTGCCCAAGCTGCTTGACACCTCCGACCCGATAGCCTACGATAAGCAGCGTTATCTCATTATCGCCGCTGTCACCGTCGCTATCGGCATAGTCCTCTATGTCAACTCCTATTTCCATGTCAAAGAAAGAGTCGTTATCCCCGATAAGAAGCGCGCGCCGGGCGAGCCGTCGCAGCTCACGAGGATATTTAAGTGCAAGCCCCTCATGCTTGTCATCCTAATGGGCGTTCTCTCCAGCGGCAGATATATGGTTCAGGCTGCGGCTATCCATGTAGCCCGCTATGCCTTCTATATCGGCCCCGAGATAACCCCCGATATGCCTATTGAGGAGAAAACCGCTCTCATCTCCGCCAGCGTCTCGAGCGTCAAGACCATATTCCAGGTCTGCGCCATAGTCGGTATGTTCGGCGCAATGCTCTTCATGCCGCTGCTGATGAAGAAATTCGATTATAAAAAGATAGTCATCACCACCTGCCTGCTCGGCTTCGTTGCGAGCATCTTCACCACCCTTATCGGTTGGTTCAGCGGCAATCTCTATCTCTGCATCCCGTTCGTGCTCGTCTCCTGCATCCCGCTCGGCGTGCTGAACGTCATATCCTATGCGATGATAGGCGACTGCCTCGACTATATGGAGCTTAAAACCGGCTTCCGCGACAATGCCCTCGGCTCGGCCTGCCAGGGCTTCGTCAATAAGCTGGGCAATGCCTTCGCTACCTGCGGCATAGTGCTGATGTATATGTTCATCGGCCTCAAGCCCGAGGATATGCTGAATTCCCAGGTCATCATGGCCGCCACCGAGCTTACGAGGACTCAGAATTTCGCGATGTTCTCGCTCGTCTCCATCGTCCCCGGCGTCAGCCTGCTGCTTTGCAGCATCCCGATGTTCTTCTATAAGATCGCCGGCAAGGAGAAAGCGGATATGCTCAGCGCCCTTGAAGAAAAACGTAAAAATTCCGGCATCGTGATCGAATGATCGCCTCGCACGGTTATCCTATACAGAAAGAAACAGGTGAATTTCCCTTGTCCGCAAAAAAAGATTTAAGAAACGTAGCCATTATCGCCCACGTTGACCACGGCAAGACCACTCTCGTTGATGAATTGCTCAAGCAGAGCGGCACCTTCCGTGAGAATGAGCAGGTCGCCGAGAGAGTCATGGACTCCAACGACCTTGAGCGTGAGCGCGGCATAACCATCCTCTCAAAGAATACCTCAGTCCACTACAAAGGCACCAAGATAAACATCGTTGACACCCCGGGTCACGCCGATTTCGGCGGCGAGGTCGAGCGTATACTAATGATGGTCGACGGCGTCGTACTGCTCGTCGACGCATTTGAGGGCTGTATGCCCCAGACGAGATTCGTGCTTAAAAAGGCTCTCAATCTCAAGAAAAAGGTGCTTGTCGTTATCAATAAGATCGACCGCCCGAACGCCCGCCCCTATGAGGTCGTCGATGAAGTGCTCGATCTCTTCATCGACCTCGGCGCCGAGGAGGATCAGCTCGATTTTCCCGTCGTCTACGCCAGCGCGAAGGACGGCTACTCAAGCCTTGACCCCAATTGCAGAAGCGGCAATATGCAGCCGCTCTTTGACGCCATTCTCAAGAATATCGACCCGCCCACAGGCGACCCCGACGGCCCGCTTCAGGTGCTCTTCTCGAGCCTTGACTACGACGATTACGTCGGCAGGATCGGCGTCGGCAGAGTCGAGCGCGGCAGGATAAAGAGGGGTCAGCAGGTCTCGCTTTGCAAGACCGACGGCTCGGTGCAGAATGTCCGCATCTCCCGTCTCTATCAGTTCGAGGGTCTTAACAGAGTTGAATGCGAGGAGGCCGAGGCAGGCGACATCATCTGCGTCTCAGGCATCGAGGGCATCAACATCGGCGAGACCGCCTGCGACCCCGAGAAGGTCGAGGCGCTGCCCTTCATAAAGATAGACGAGCCCACCATCTCGATGAATTTCATGGTCAACGACAGCCCGTTTGCCGGCAGAGAGGGCAAATTCGTCACCTCCCGCAATGTGCGCGACCGCCTCTTCAAAGAGGTCGAGACAAACGTGAGCATGAGAGTTGAGGAGACCGACAGCACCGACACCTTCAAGGTTTCGGGCAGGGGAGAGCTTCACCTCTCCATCCTCATCGAGACAATGCGCCGTCAGGGTTATGAATTCCAGGTATCCCGCCCCAAGGTCATATTCAAGGAGCAGAACGGTCAGCTCCTCGAGCCTATGGAGCTGCTCATCGTCGAAGTGCCCGAGCAGTATGTGGGCGCCGTCATTGAGAAGCTCGGCTCCCGCAAGGGCGAGCTTGAGAATATGGGCTCCCGTCAGGGCGGCTCGACCCACCTTGAATTCAAGATCCCCGCAAGAGGTCTCATCGGCTACCGTGCCGAATTCCTGACCGACACCAACGGCAACGGCATTATGAATCAGCTCTTCAACGGCTATGAGCCGTATAAAGGCGATATCCAGACCCGCGAGCGCGGCTCGATAGTCGTCCATGAGACGGGCGTGAGCACCGCATACGGTCTTTTCAACACTCAGGACAGAGGCCGCCTCTTCATCCCCGCGGGCGTTGAAGTCTATGAGGGCATGATAGTCGGCGAAAGCGCCAAGAATGAGGACGTCGTCTGCAACGTCTGCAAGCAGAAGCACCTGACCAACACCCGCGCCTCCGGCTCCGACGACGCTCTGCGCCTTGTGCCGCACACCGTGATGAGCCTTGAGCAGTGCATGGAATTCATCAAGGACGACGAGCTGCTTGAGGTCACCCCCGAGTCGCTCAGGCTCCGCAAGCGCATCCTCTCCAAGGAGCAGCGCATGAAGATGCAGTTCAAGAAAAAATAAGAATCCTTAAAAATATGATTTTCAAAGATAAAACCGCCGTCGCTCTCGGCAGCTTCGACGGGCTACACAAAGGTCATATGTCAGTCATAGCCTGCGCTCTTTCGATGAAGGAGTGCGGGCTTGTTCCTCTTGCGCTCCTTTTCGATTCGCACCCGATGCTCGCCCTCACGGGTCAGGCGCCGCCCGAGATACTCCAAAGCGCCGAGAGAGAAAGATTGCTCACCGAAATGGGCGTTAAATTTGAATATATTTCGTTCAAGGAAATTATGAACCTCACCTGCCGTGAATTTGTCGAGGAAATTCTGCTCAAGCGGCTGAACGCCGCCGCCGTATGCTGCGGCTGGAATTATCGCTTCGGCAGGGGCAACGAGGGCGGTTGCCGCGAGCTTCGTGAGCTGTGCGATGAATTCGGCGTCGAGCTGCATATCAGCGACCATGTCGACCTCGGCGGCGAGCCTATCAGCTCCTCACGCATCCGCCTTGCCGTGGAGCAGGGCGATATCCCCCTTGCAAACGCCATGCTCGGCAGGGAATTCAGCTACAGCGCCCCCGTCGTGAGCGGTTATCACCGAGGGCATCTACTCGGCGCGCCGACGATAAATCAGCGCTTCGAGCCGGATTTTGTCAGACCCCGCAAAGGCGTTTACGCCTCATTTACAACGGTCGGCGGCGTTCGCTACCCCTCCGTTACCAATATCGGGCTTCGCCCGTCCTTTGAGAATGAAGATTTCCGCAGCGAGACCTGCATCATAGGCTTCTCCGGCGATCTCTACGGTCAGGTCATCAAGGTCTCACTGCTTGATTTTATAAGAGATGAGCAAAAATTCGGCTCCGTCGAGGCTCTGAGCGCTCAAATCGCTCTCGACGCTGTGCGAGCCAAAGAAATATTTGAAAAACGAGGTGACAGCGGCAATGTATGAGACTTGGGAACAGCTTAAAGCGGATTGCATGGGCTGCCGCAAATGCGACCTGTGCGAAACAAGGACAAATCTTGTTTTCGGCGTGGGCAATGAGAACGCCGAGGTTCTTTTTGTCGGCGAGGGCCCCGGCGAGAATGAGGATCTGCAAGGCGAGCCGTTCGTCGGCAGGGGAGGCAAGCTGCTCGACAAATACCTCGACGCAGTCGACCTCGACCGCAAAAAGAATATCTATATTGCGAATATCGTAAAATGCCGCCCCCCGAAGAACCGTGACCCGCTCCCCGAGGAGCAGGACGGCTGCATTCAGTGGCTGCGCGAGCAAACAAGGCTGCTGCGCCCGAAAATAATCGTTTGCCTCGGCAGGATCTCGGCTCAGAAGCTCATCGACAAGAATTTCAAGGTCACCAAGCAGCACGGCGAATTCATCGAGAAAGGCGGCATCCTCTTCATGGGCACCTTCCACCCCGCCGCCCTGCTCAGAAATCCCAACAACAAACCCCAGGCTCTCGAGGATTTTCTCGCCCTGCGCCGCAAAATTCTCGAGGTCTGCGACCATACCTATTAAACCGAATTCGGAGAAAAATATATGATTCGGAGTTTTTGCTGAGATTCAATCGACAACCCCTCAGTCACGGCAGGCAAGCGCGTTTTTTCAGCCCTTATTGTAGGGGACGGCGTCCTCGACATCCCGAGAGCTGCACAAAAATGTCGGTTTTACAGCGGTAGGGGCGAACTGCGTTCGCCCGCCGGAGTTTGCACATTATCATAATATTAAACTGTTGCCCACCTCTCGGGCTCCCTCTCGAGATAGCTGTCCGTAGGACTGAGGAAATTTTTGTAAAAACCAAGGCCCACAGTCACCTCGCTTTCTCCTTGAGGAGAAGGTGTCGAGCATAGCGAGACGGATGAGGTGTGCCGCAGGCAGTCCTCACATTATCGCAATATTGACCTGATGCCAACATCTTGAAGGAACTGTCGCATAGCGGCTGAGGGAATTCTTAAAAACAACCGATAACCCATCAATCTCAACAGGCAAACGACCCAAATTATCAAATAATTTTTCTTTTGGAGAAAATATGGAATACAATGCTGAAAATTTTGATGTCGCCGTGATCGGCGCAGGCCACGCAGGTATCGAAGCGGGGCTTGCTTCGGCGCGCCTCGGCTGCAAGACCGCCGTTTTCACCGTCAATCTCGACTGGGTCGGCAATATGCCGTGCAATCCCTCGATCGGCGGCACATCAAAGGGTCACCTCGTGCGCGAGATAGACGCTCTCGGCGGCGAAATGGGCGTCGCTGCGGATAAAAACACCCTGCAAAGCCGTATGCTCAATCTCGGCAAAGGTCCCGCCGTCCACAGCCCCCGCGCCCAGGTGGATCGCCGAGCCTACTCCGACTATATGAAGGGCGTGCTCGAACGCACCCCAAATCTCTACCTCCGCCAGGCGGAAATAGTCGATATCACCCGTGACGGCGGCGAATGGGTGCTGCGTACCCGCCTTGAGGCTCTCCATAGAGCCAAGGCCGTCATCCTCGCCACTGGCACTTTTCTCGCGGGCAGGGTCTATATCGGCGACGTTTCATACGAGAGCGGCCCCGACGGGATGTTCCCCGCAACCGAGCTTGCCGCTTCGCTCAAGCGCCTCGGTCTGCCCACACGCCGCTTCAAAACGGGCACTCCGCCCCGCGTGAATCGCCGCAGCGTCGATATTGACCGCCTCGAGCCGCAGTTCGGCGACGAGCACCCCGCCGTTTTCTCCTACGACAGCGGCATTGAGGTCAGGAATACCGAGCCCTGCTACATAACCTACACGGGCGCCGAGACCAAGCAGGTCATTCTTGAGAATCTGCACCGCTCGCCCCTGTATTCGGGCAAAATCGACGGCGTCGGCCCCCGCTATTGCCCGAGCATTGAGGATAAGATAGTCCGCTTCTCCGAGAAGGAGCGACATCAGATATTTGTCGAGCCGTGCGGAGCTAAAACTGACGAAATGTATTTGCAGGGGCTTTCTTCTTCCCTGCCGGAAGATGTTCAGCTCCGAATAGTCCACAGTATACCCGGTCTTGAGCACGCCGAATTTCTCCGCACAGCATACGCTATTGAATACGATTGCGTCGATCCGCTTTCGCTCCGTCAGACCCTTGAATTCAAGGATTTCCCCGGTCTTTACGGCGCAGGGCAGTTCAACGGCTCGAGCGGCTACGAAGAAGCCGCCGCTCAGGGACTTGTGGCAGGCATGAACGCCGCATTGAAGCTCCTCGGCAAAGAGCCTGTCATTCTCGACCGCACCACTTCATATATCGGCACGCTCATCGACGATCTCGTCACCAAGGGCTGCTCCGACCCCTACAGAATGATGACCTCCCGCTCAGAATACCGCCTCATCCTGCGCCAGGATAACGCCGACCGCCGCTTGACCGAGATAGGCTACCGCGCGGGGCTTGTGCCGCAGAAGCGCTATGACCGCTTCCGCCGCAAGCTGGAGCTGATAGCCACCGAGCGCAAGAGAGTTGAGGAGCTGTCGATATCCAAAACTCCGCAGCTCGATGAAATGCTTGTTTCACGTGAAACATCTCCGCTTGAGAAGGGCGTTAAAATGGCTGAACTGCTGCGCCGCCCGCAGGTGGATTACGCCGCGCTCGCCCCGTTCGATAAATCCCGTCCCGACCTGCCGAGGGAGATATTTGAGCAGGTGGAGATCGACATCAAATATGAGGGCTATATCAAAAGGCAGCAGATGCAGATAAATGAGCTGCACCGCCTCGAGGTCAAGCGCCTGCCGCACGACCTCGATTATTCGGCGATAACGGGTCTGCGCCTTGAGGCGATTGAGAAGCTCGGCAAGATCAGACCTGAGACGGTCGGTCAGGCCTCCCGCATCTCCGGCGTTTCGCCCGCGGATATCTCGGTGTTGCTTATCTATCTTGAGAGGAACGGTATAAATGGTGATAAATAAAGAGCTGCTGAGCAGCAACGCTGCCTCTTTAGGCGTTGACCTCAGCGCAGATATGCTCGATAAATTCGATTTGCTTGCTTCGCTGCTCATCGAGCAGAATAAAACAATGAACCTGACCGCCATCACTCAGCCGGATGACGTGGTAGTCAAGCATTTTGCGGACAGTCTCTCACTGCTCTCCGCCGTTGAAGTGCCGCAGGGCGCAAAGGTGCTCGATCTCGGCACGGGCGCAGGCTTCCCGGGGCTGCCGCTGCTGATAGCCCGCCCCGATATCCGCCTGACTATGGTGGACAGCACCGCCAAAAAGCTCGCCTATGTCGCTTCGACGCTCGATAAACTCTCGCTGAGTGCCGAGACGCTCCACGCCAGAGCCGAGGAGGCGGGCAAAGACCCCGCTTACCGCGAGCAATACGATATCGTCTGCTCCCGCGCGGTCGCCGCTCTCAATGTGCTTTGCGAATACTGTCTGCCTTTTGTCACGGTCGGCGGCACATTCGTCGCTATGAAGAGCGCCAAGGCACAGGAGGAGTTGCAGCTCGCCGAGAAAGCGATATCGACCCTCGGCGGCAAAACCGTCGGTCAAAAGTGCTTCACTCTCTCCGACGGCGGCGAAAGAACACTGATTATTATCAAAAAGATTTCGCAAATTCCGCCGAAATATCCCCGTCCGTCCGCTCAAATCGCCAAAAAACCCCTTTGATTTTAATCGAATATGCAGTTAAGCGTCGCTTTCGGGCGCACGAAAAAGCTGGACAAACCCTCCGCCGAGTGTTATCATCAAGGTAACGAAACCGACGGGGGGTCAATTATTGAAAAGCGCTAAATACAAAATAGGCGGTCAGATAATACTGATCCCGCAGGAGGATATTTATCCGAACCCGAATCAGCCTCGTTCACGCTTTGATTTTGATGAGCTTGAGGGTCTGGCGCAAAGCATCAGGCAAAACGGCATAATTCAGCCGATAGCCGTGCGGGTCAATGCAAGCGGCAACTACGAGCTGATATCCGGCGAGCGGCGGCTCAGAGCTTCAAGGCTGGTCGGCATTTCGCTGATACCGTGTATAATAATGGAGGCGAGCGACGAGAAGTCTGCGCTGTTTGCCCTTATCGAGAATATGCAGCGAAGCGACCTCGGCTTCTTTGAGGAGGCGAGCGCCATTGAGAAGCTGATAGTCGATTTTAATATGAGCCGCGATGACGTTTGCCGCAAGCTCGGCAAGGCGGCGCCCACTATCTCAAATAAACTGCGGCTGCTGAAGCTGCCCGAGGATGTCCGCCTCAAGATAACTCAGGAGGGTCTGACCGAGCGCCATGCCAGAGCGCTGCTGCGCCTGCCGACCCGAGCGCAGCTCGACCGCGCGCTCTCCATAATTTCTGACAGGCGATTGAACGTCGCCGAGAGCGAGAAGCTGATCGACCAAATGCTCTCCGCCGATAAATCGAGCAAAAAACCGACCGTCAAGCTCTTCAAGGATGTCCGCATCTTTGTTAATACTCTGAACCATGCCGTCGACACCATGCGGCGGGCGGGGATAGAGGCGGATTCCGCCAAGAGCGAAACGGATGAATATATAGAGTATATCGTCCGCATACCCAAAACTCGGAGCTGCGTTATCAGAACGAAGCGCTCCTCCGCTTAAATCTGACATCTTCCATACCATATCTTTCTCTTTCACACCCACATCCGGTAGGGAGGGCAGGCTTCACGGTCTGCCCTCCTTGCTGTTTCACGTGAAACATTATTTTTTATGTAAAACGCTTTTATTTTGCGCCGCAATATGCTATACTGTATCTTAACCCATAAAAAACACAGCGGGAGAGATGATTTTGGCGAAAACAGTAGCAATAGTTAACCAAAAGGGCGGCGTCGGCAAGACTACGACCGCCGTTAACCTGACCGCCGCACTCGGCGCAAAGGGATATAAGACTCTGCTCATTGATATCGACCCGCAGGGCAACTCCACCAGCGGCTTCGGCATCAATAAGCGTGAGCTTGCGAAGTCTTCATATAATGTACTTATCGGCGGCTGCCCCGCAAGGGAAGCAATAATCAAAACCGAGTTTGACAATGTCTCCGTCATGCCTTCAAGCATGGATCTTGCGGGTGCGGAGCTTGAGCTTGTCGATATAGACAAGCGCGAATCAAAATTAAAGACCGCAATTGCCCCGGTCAAGGATGAATTTGACTTTATTTTGCTCGATTGCCCGCCCTCGCTCGGGCTTATCACCTTAAACGGCCTTTGCGCCGCGGATTCGCTGATGGTGCCCATCCAGTGCGAATTTTTCGCCCTCGAGGGTCTGGCGCAGCTTATCTCGACCGTCAGGACTGTCAAAAGGCTCTATAATCCCTATATTGAGATCGAAGGCGTGCTGCTCACCATGTATGACGGCAGGCTCAATCTCACTCAGCAGGTGGTGGACGAGGTCAAAAAGTGCTTTCCAAAGAAAGTCTATTCGACCTTTATCCCGAGAAATGTCAGGCTTTCGGAGGCGCCGAGCTACGGTCAGCCCGTAATGTATTACGACCGCTCGTCAAAGGGGAGCAGCGCATATTCGGCTCTCGCGGACGAATTTTTGAAGCTCAACGGAAGGGGGATATAACATGGCACCAAAAAAGAACGGACTCGGCAGGGGTCTTGGCTCACTGCTTGCAGATAATTCTATAGAAGAAAATAATTCAATTCAGCCCGTGAAACTCGATATAATGGATATCGAGCCGAATAAGGAGCAGGCGAGGAAACAGTTTGACGAAGCCGCCCTCTCGGAGCTTGCAGATTCCATCGCTCAGCACGGTGTGTTGCAGCCGCTGCTTGTCAGACCGATCATCGGCGGCGGATATCAGCTCATTGCCGGCGAAAGGCGCTGGAGAGCGAGCCGCATTGCGGGTCTGACCCAAGTTCCCGTTATAATTAAGGAATTGACCGACGACGAAGCTGCCGTTATTTCGCTTATAGAAAATTTACAGCGTGAAGACCTTAATCCTATTGAAGAGGCCTACGGTTTTGCAAGCCTCATCAAGGATTTTGACCTGACTCAGGAGGAGGCTGCCCGGCGTGTCGGCAAATCAAGGCCCGCCGTTGCAAACGCTCTTAGGCTGCTAAGGCTCCCGCAGGAGGTCATAGACGCTGTCAGGGAGGGCAAGCTCTCCGCAGGTCATGCCCGCGCCCTTGCAGCCATAGATGACGAAAAAACGGCGATATTTGCCGCAAAGACAGTCATGGAGAAAGGTCTCTCCGTGCGTGAGACAGAGAAGCTGGTCAAAGCCCTCACCGCCGAGAAAAAAGAGAAGAAGAAAAAAACGGCTGCCCGCAATTCTTTCTTTGACGAGGTGGAGCTTTCGCTCAACAATTCCCTCGGCAGGAAGGCGAAGGTGGTCACCAAGAGCGGCAAGGAGAGCGGCACACTCGAAATAGACTTCTATGATAAGGATGACCTTGCCCGCATTGCCAAAGTTCTCTCGGCGCTTGAGTAACATTATATAAAGCAAAATACCGTATCTCGTGTGAGATACGGTATTTCTGTTATTAAAAATGAAAAAGCGATTTAAAAATGAAATAGCCGCCCTATTGGGCAGCTAAATCAGAAGTATCGGCGTCAACCTATCTTCCCGGGCCGCTTCCAGCCAAGTATTTTCGGCACTGTTGAGCTTAACTACCGTGTTCGGGATGGGAACGGGTGGACCCTCAACGTCATCAACACCGACTAAAAAACGCAACGGCGTTTCCTGAATGCTCGACTATTATATTACATCTTTCGACGTTTGTCAATAGTTTTTTAAAACTTTTTTAATATTTTTTATTTGTTGCTTAAACTGTCGACAAATCCGGTCCTCTTGAGCAGCGTTGTAGAGGATATTTGGGCAATATAGACCTTATTCTCGCCCTCTTTGTTGCGGCAGACTATAAAGGATTTCGGCAGATCATAGCACACATTCTCTACGATCCCCGCTTTCTCGGCCTTTGCGAGGTAGTCGCGGGTATTCTTTGATACAGTGGTGTTATCGAGGTCAAATATCCCGATTATATCGTCAAAGACTATTACTTTGTTCATTCCGAGATGAAGATACATTTTTTACTCCAATTCGTTTATCCGCCCGCCCTTAACTTCAAAGGTCTTGCCCTTTTCTGAGCGCAAGAGCTGCGACGGATCGCAGCAGGTGATGAATACCTGCCAATTATTAAGATAATTCAATATATATTTCTGCCTGCCCTCGTCAAGCTCGCTCATCACGTCGTCGAGCAGCACGGCGGGGCATTCGCCCGTTATTTTTTCGATTATGGAGGCTTCGCCGAGCTTCATTGCAATGGCGCATGAGCGCTGCTGCCCCTGCGAGCCGTAGACCGACGCCTCTTTTCCGTCGAGATAGAGCAGCAGGTCGTGCGAATGCGGACCTGCGGCGGTGTAAAGCCGCCTGAGATCGGATTCTTTAGTCCTCTCAAGCTCCGAGAGCAGTTTTTGCTTTATCTCATCCTCGGTCATATTCTCCGCCGAGAAATCGTAGCGGAATGTCAGCTTCTCTCTGCCGGAGCTAATGCCGTCATAGATATTGCCCGCAACAGCCGAGAATTTTTCGATATAATCGAGCCTGTATTTGATTATCCTCGCGCCGAGCCTCGCCATCTCCTCGTTCCACGGGATGAAATATTCATCCGCAAACGGCCGCTGAGCGTATTTCTTGAGCAGGGCGTTTCTATGCTTTAGGGTTTGAATATATCTCGAAGTCACCGCCGCATAATTCGGCTTCACGAGGCTTATTGCCACATCAAGCATCCTGCGGCGCTCCGACGGGCCGTCCCTCACAATGCTGAGCGTATTCGGAGTGAACACCACGGCATAGAATTTGCCCATCATCGCCCGCGGGGATTCCTCTTTTATCCCGTTCAGCTCCAGCTCCTTGCGGAGGTCGATTGTCATTACCGCCTGCTGCTCGCGCTGCTGAGAATAAAATGAAGTCTCTATCCTCGCTTGCTGCTCGCCGCTCTGGACGAGGTGGATATTCTTCCTCGTGCGGAAGCTGTAGAAGCCCGTCATCAGCCAGATGCTCTCGATTATATTGGTCTTGCCCTGGCCGTTCTCGCCGTAGACGATGTTCGTTTCCGGGTGCGGAGCGAAAGAAACGGAGCCGATATTTCTGAATTTTTCAACGGAATGCGAGGTGATAATCATCTTTTCCGTTCCTTTCGGGATTATTCAACCGTGTATATTACCCGCTCAAATTCTGCGCTGTCACCGCTCCTGAGCTTCTTGCCCCTGAGCGTGCAGACCTCGCCGTTCACCTTGACTTCGCCGCCCTGTATCACAAATTTTGCGTGGCCGCCCGTCTGAACGGCGTCGCAGAGCTTGAGAAAGGCGTCAAGCCTGATGAAATCGGTGTCTATCTTTTTGGTAACGTGCTGTTTTTCAGCTATTTTTGCTTTAATCTTCATTTTTAAGCCTCACGGGAAGAATAAGGAAGATGAAGCTGTCGCCTTCTGCAGGCACAAGCAGTATCGGTGCTATAGCGCCGTTGAGCTTTATCTTTATCCCATCCGTATCACAGACTCTGAGAGCCTCTATCATATATTTGTTATTGAAGCCGATGGTGCAGCTCTCGCCCTCTATATCGGCGCTGAGTTTGTCGTTAGCCGAGCCGAGCGAGGTCATGCTGGATATCTTTATCATGCCGTCGGCGAATACGCACTTAACGGGGCTTTTTATCTTATCGGTGATTATAAGCGAAGTTCTGTCGATACTCTCAAGGAACGACTTGGTGTCGACGGAAACAACGGTCTTGGTTGACGGCGGGATTGCCGCCTTGTAGTTGAGAAATTCACCGTCAAGCAGACGGGAAATAATATTATAACTGCCTATCTCAAAGACGATATGGCGCTTGCCGACGCTTATCACGATATCCGCGTCGTCGTCATCCATGAGCTTGACCACCTCGGAGAGAGTCTTTGCGGGCACGACGAACGAAAGCTCCTCGCCGCCGTATTCAATATTCTCATTTCTTATCGCAAGGCGCACTCCGTCAACAGCAATGAGACGAATATGATTTTTCTCAATCTCAAATTTGATGCCGGTGTGGACTATCTTGCTGTCTTTAATTGCGACGGAGAAAATAGTTTTTCTCACCATATCTTTAAGGATGCCCTGATTGAGTGTTACAGTGTATCCGCCGGAGACCGAAGGAAGCTCGGGATATTCTTCAGCCGAAATGCCTATCAGAGTGGACTCAAATTCGCCGCTCGAGATAGAGGCAATCTGCCTTGAGTCGCTGTCGATGCTCACGGTGCTGCCGGGCAGCTTCCTGAGCGTCTCACTGAACATGTGGGCATTGAGGACGAGCTGACCCTCCTCCTCTATCCTTGCGGGTATGGAGGTGGTGATACCCATCTCGAGGTCATAGCCGGTCAGGGTGAGAATATTATTCTCCGCGACTATGAGTATGCCCTCAATGGCGGGTATTGCGGTCTTTGTCGAAGCGGCACGCTGGACATTCTGACACGCCTCGGAAAGCTCGATCGAATTACAAATAACTTTCATTTCGGTTACTCCTTAAAAAGATTTTCACATTCGTTTGCCGCCTGACGGCGTCAAAGTGAAATTTCTGCGCCGCGCGCTTATAGAAAGGATATATAAGAGTATTATAGTAGTATTAGTAGGGGTGGGTGAAAATGTGGATAATCCGACCGCCCCTTGATAATAAAGGAAATTTTGAAAAAATCAGCCATTTTTGACTCGTGGAAAAGTCGGGAGAATTCACTTACCTGATTTTTACAGTGTTGAAAGCGTTAAAAAGCGGATGTGGAAAAGTAAAGGTTCGTGGAAAACTTTATATTTCTTTTCTGCCCTCGAGCGCTCTTATCAGGGTGAATTCGTCGGCGTATTCGAGGTCGGCTCCGACCGGAACGCCGTATGCAAGCCTGCTCACGCTCACGCCGAGCGGCTTTATTATCCTTGAAATATACATCGAGGTGGCTTCACCCTCGACGGTCGGGTTGGTCGCCATGATTATCTCCTTGACCGTGCCGTCGCCGAGCCGCCTTATCAGCTCCTTGATGCAGATATCCTCGGGGTCAATGTCGTTCATCGGCGAGATAACGCCGTGAAGCACATGATAAAGCCCGTTGTATTCATGAGTTTTTTCAATTGCGATAACGTCCCTCGGATCCTCCACAACACAGATCACCGAGCGGTCGCGCTCCTTTGAGGCGCATATCGTGCAGAGCTCGCCGTCCGTCAAGTCGCAGCAGACGGGGCAGCGATGGATGGAGCTTCTCGCGTTAAGTATGGTCTGAGTGAATTTCTCGGCCTCGGCGTCGCTCATGTCGAGAATATGGAATGCAAGCCTCTGAGCGCTCTTTCTGCCGACGGAGGGGAGCTTTGCAAATTGCTCTATCAGCTGCTCAAGAGACGGAGTAAAGCTGCCCATTAAAACAGGCCGGGGATGGAGAGGCCGCCCTTGGCTCTTTCCATTCCGCTCTCCATGGCTTCGTTTGCCTTGCGAATGCTTTCGTTGAACGCCGACATAATGAGATCCTCGAGCATCTCAATATCCTCGGGGTCGACTATCTCGGGCTTGAGCTTAACGGCAGTCACCTGATGAGCGCCGTTGACGGCAACCTCCACTGCGCCGCCGCCGACTGATGAGGAGAATTCGGTCGCTTCGACCTCCTGCTGTATTCTCGTCATATTTTCCTGCATTTCCTGTATTTTCTTCATCATACCGCCGGAACTGCTTCCTCCGGGAATTCTTGCTTTCATAGTCTTATCCTCCGTTATTAAAATCGTTTATCTTCTTTTTAAGCTCCTCAAGCGGGCTCGCCGCCTGAGTTTTTGGCTTCTCTTTATTTGCCACGGCTATCTTCATTCGCTTGCCGATGACCTTGTAAACCGCTCTTGCAAGCTCCTTTGAGTGCGTGTCGGTGCAGATGAAGTCAAACAGGGTCGGGTTATCGGAATTTATGATAACTCTGCCGTTTTTTATTTCTGCATTGGAATTTGCAAGTATGCCGTAAAGGGGAATATCAAAGGTTTGCAGCGCTTCGAGCACCTCAGACCAGTTGTTAAACGGGCCGTCGGGCAGATCCGGCTCGGCGGGCGCTTCGGGCAGGGGAGCCTCCGATACGGGCGCCGCTTCGGCAGCCTTCACAGTCGGCTTCTCCTGCGGCTTCGGAGCTTCATGCGCCGGTGCAGGTTCTCTCGGCTCGGCTTTGACGGCAATCCCGCTTTGGAGCCTGCTCTCTATGGCGTCGAGCCTGTCGTATATATCCTGCGGCACTTCGCCCGAGGACGAAATTCCGCTGCACATTTTGATGACCGCCGCTTCAAGCTGTATCTTTTTGTTTGCGGCGTTCTTAATATTTTTTGAAGTCTCGCAAAGAATATCAATGCATTCGAGTATTTTTGAGAGCTTTAACCGAGCGGCTCTGTCCTTGAGGCTTTGCAGCTCCTCTTTTGAGCAGACTATCAGCTCGCCGCAGTTCTCGACCGTCTTTGCCACCATCAGGTTTCTGAAGTGGAGCGTCAGCTCGGTGCAGAGGCTGTCTATATCGCAGGATTCGTTGTGCAGCTTCGATATAAGATTGAGAGCCGATGTCAGGTCACGATTCGCAATATACTCTGAGAATGAGAAAAGGTGAACCGTGCCGGCAATACCTGCCGCGGAGCTGACTGCGTTCTCGTCTATATTGCCGCTCATTGCGAGGCAGCGGTCGAGCAGCGAGAGAGCGTCACGCATTCCGCCGTCCGCTATCCTTGCAATAAGGCTTGCCGCGGGCTCGGTGAGAGTCGCACCCTCCTGCTGGGCGACATAAGACAGGCGTGCGGTGATGTCCTCAGGCGCGATACGCTTGAAATCAAATCTCTGGCAGCGTGAAAGTATCGTCGCAGGGAGCTTATGTATCTCCGTCGTCGCGAGGATAAAAATGACGTGGGCGGGCGGCTCCTCAAGGGTCTTGAGCAGGGCATTGAATGCCCCGATAGAGAGCATATGCACCTCGTCGATGATATAAACTCTGTATTTTGCGCTGACGGGCGTGAAATTTGCCTCCTCACGCAGGTCACGGATATTGTCAACGCCGTTGTTGCTGGCGGCGTCTATCTCGATAACGTCGAGAATGGAGCCGTTGTCTATCCCGCGGCAGATCTCGCATTCGTTGCAGGGATTGCCGTTGACGGGCGACAGGCAGTTGACCGCCTTTGACAGTATCTTGGCGCAGGAGGTCTTGCCTGTTCCTCTCGAACCCGTGAAAAGATAGGCGTGAGAGATACGGCCGCTCTCAAGCTCGTTTTTCAGCGTCTTGGTGACGTGCGGCTGACCGTAGACCTCGTCGAAGGTCCTCGGTCTCCATTTGCGGTAAAGAGCCTGATACAAGAGCGCACCTCCTCAAAAAATAAGGGCTTTTCCTTGGTCATATGGCGGTAGGCAGACTGTGGCGCACAAAACTGTCCGCTTAATGCTGCTCGGTTCACCCGCCTGACATGGTTCGCAGTGCCTTGTCGCACAGGACCCACACGCCACATGACCAAATAAAAGCCCATTCAATAACCGCTGCTTTGATCAGCAGCAATTATAACCGATTATCTATAAGGTATTATATAATAAAAATTAAATAATATCAAGAGAAATTTTCGGTTTTACAGTAAATATTTTAGTTTTTTCCCGTTTTAAGTAACTCTCGCGGAAATTCTGAATAATCTGAGAAAGAAAGGGGCTGATCTTACGCAGCAATCATATTTTTTAGGCTCGAGCGGCAAAAACGGCTTTTTCTCCTGCTTTTCGGAGCTTATGCCTAAAATTCCCGGGAGATATACTTATATCTTAAAGGGCGGGCCGGGCACGGGCAAATCCTCGTTGATGAAAAAAATCGCCGACGATATGGAGCAAAACGATATCTCGTGCGAGAGGATCTATTGCTCCTCCGACCCCGAGTCGCTGGACGCCGTTATATTCCCGTCGCTGCGTGTCAGCGTGGCGGACGGCACTTCTCCGCATACCCTAGATCCGGATTACCCCGGTGTCACCGCCGAGATAGTCGACCTCGGCGAGTGTTGGAATAAAGAAAAACTGCGTGAAAAAAGTGAAAAAATAATCGAGCTGACCGATAAAAACGCCGAATGTCACCGACGCAGCAGGCGGTTTATAGATTCCGCATTCTCCGTCTACGACGACGGCGAGAAGATCTGTGCCGATTGCCTTGATGAAACTCATCTGTCGAGATATGCCGCGCGGATCGCAAGCCGCTGGTTCAAGCGCCCGTCGGGCAGGATAGGGCTTGAGACCGTGCGCCTGCTTGAGGCAATAACCCCGAGAGGCTGTCTTTTTATGAGCGAAACGGCAATGTCGCTGTGCGATAAACGCATCGTATTTGAGGATGATTTCGGCATTGCGGCGTCAAAGCTCATCGGCGAGCTGCGGGCATATGCGCTGGCAAGCGGATTCTCCGTGATATCAAGCCCGTTTATCGGCGACGGGAAAAGTATCAGACATATTATCATCAAAGAATTATCGCTCGGGTTTTTCACCGCCGACAAGCTATTCCCGCTTGAGATTGAAGCGACTAAAACGGTCTCGCTGCGCCGCTTCTATTCGGCGGATAATATTTCGGCTCACCGAGCACGCCTGAATTTCGCCAAAAAAGCGTCAAAGGAGCTGCTCCACGAGGCGATAAATTCTCTCGCCTCGGCGAAAAACATTCACGACGAGCTGGAAGTGCTCTATATCGAGGAGATGGACTTTGATAAGGTCGAAAAAATACGGCAGCGGCTCACCGAGCGCATCTGGTCGTCAGATTGGTGGGGCGAAGAATAAATGAAAAAATCCTGCTGAATTTCAGCAGGATTTTTGCTGTATTGAATTAATAGCCCTCGGGATTGTTGACCTGCCAGCGCCACGAATCCTCGCACATTTCGTCGATCCCTCTTGTCGCTTCCCAGCCGAGCTCTTTCTTAGCCTTTGAGGGGTCGGAGTAGCAGGTGGCGATGTCGCCGGGTCTGCGGGGTGCGAAGACGCATTTTATCTTTTTGCCGCAGGCCTTTTCATAGGCTCTGACGACGTCGAGCACGCTATAGCCCTTGCCGGTGCCGAGGTTATAAGTATAGCATCCCGTGCCGCCGAGCACCTTTTCGACCGCCTTGATGTGGCCGAGCGCCAGGTCGACAACGTGGATGTAGTCCCTCACGCCGGTGCCGTCGGGCGTGTCATAGTCGTTGCCGTTGACATTAACATGGTCGAGCTTGCCGACTGCGACCTGAGCAACATAGGGCACGAGATTTGCGGGGATGCCTTTGGGGTCCTCGCCGATCCTGCCGCTCTTGTGCGCGCCGATGGGGTTGAAGTAGCGCAGCAGGCAGACGCTCCATTCGTTATCCGCCGCATAGATATCTTTTAGAATGTGTTCAATGTAGAGCTTGGTGGTGCCGTAGGGGTTGGTGGGCTTGCCCTCGGGCATATCCTCACGCAGCGGGGAGACATTCTCGCCGCCGTAAACGGTTGCCGAGGAGCTGAAAACCATCTTTTTGCAGCCTGCGTCCGCCATTGCCTCAAAGAGGGTGACGCTGCCGCCTATATTGTTGTCATAGTATTTCATGGGCTTTGCGATGCTCTCGGGCACGCTCTTGAGACCCGCAAAATGGATGACCGCCTCGATTTTGTTCTCCGCAAAAACTTTATCGAGACCTGCCCTGTCACGGATGTCGCAATTGTATACTTTGACATCCTTGCCCGTAATTTCTTTCACACGTTTTACACATTCGCTCTTGCTGTTGCAGAAATTATCGAGTATAATAGGATCATAGCCTGCATTCAGAAGCTCCACGCAGGTGTGAGAACCGATGTATCCGGCACCGCCGGTGACAAGAATAGACATAATACGCCTCCCTCAATCTGTTTCCGATTTCCATTATATTATAATGCTAAAATATTTGAGTTGTCAACGGAAGTGTAAACAATTTTAGGATAAAGGACGTGTGTTTTTTTGACAAGTTACGAAAAACTGCGAAAAGATGAAGAAATAATCAGTTACATAAACGCCGCAAACAATGTGCTCGGGGCGCTCGGCTTCACGGAGCACGGGCTTGCCCACGCCGCCAAAACGGGCGAGGACGCCAGCAGGATTCTTAAAATTCTCGGCTATGACGAGCGCACCTGCGAGCTTGCGAAGATAGCGGGTCTGCTCCACGATATAGGCAACACCGTCAACCGCTGCGACCATGCACAGAGCGGCGCATTCCTCGCGTTTGAGCTGCTCAGAGCCAGAGATTTCCCGGTAAACGAGGTCACCGCGATAGTCACGGCGATAGGTCACCACGATGAAAAGACCGCCGCCGCAGTTTCGCCGCTCGCCGCAGCGCTCATCCTCGCCGACAAGAGCGATGTGCGTAACTCGAGGGTACGCAACAAAAAGACAGTGCAGAGCGATATCCATGACCGTGTGAATTACTCCGTCGTCAGCTCGTCACTCGATATTGAGCCGGAGAAAAAGCTCATCTGCCTGACTCTCATCATCGACACGCTCGTGTGCCCCGTGATGGAGTATTTTGAAATTTTCCTTGACAGAATGGTGCTCTGCAAGAAATCCGCCGAATTCCTCGGCTGCGATTTTGAGCTTATTATTAACGACACGAGGTTGCTGTAATGCTTGAACTTACCGATATCGGCACGATAAAAGCCCTGCTTGCCCGCCACGGCTTTCATTTCTCCAAGGCGCTCGGACAGAATTTCATAGTCAACCCCTCCGTCTGCCCCAGAATGGCGGATGAGAGCGGCATAGACTCCGAGAGCGGAGTTATCGAGATAGGCGCAGGCATCGGAGTGCTCACCGCCGAGCTCGCAAAGCGGGCAAAAAAGGTGGTCTGCATCGAGCTTGACTCAAAGCTGCTGCCCATTCTTGATGAAACTCTTGCTGATTTTGATAATATAGAAATAATCAACGCCGACGTGCTGAAAACCGATCTCGCCGCCCTTATAGATGAAAAATTCAGCGGGATGCCCGTCTATGTCTGCGCCAACCTCCCGTATTATATCACCTCGCCCGTGATAATGACCCTGCTTGAGAGCCGCCTGCCGCTTAAAGCTGTGACGGTCATGGTGCAGCGCGAGGCGGCGCAGCGCCTTTGCGCCCCCGTCGGCAGCCGCCTGTCGGGCGCGGTTACGGTGGCGGTGGATTATTACGCCGAGGCGAGGAAGCTCTTTGACGTCTCCGCCGGCTCGTTCATGCCTGCGCCGAAAGTGGACAGCTCCGTGATACGCCTTGATATCCGCGAGAAGCCGGGCATCGAGGTCAGTGATGAGAAGCTGTTTTTCTCAATGGTTCATGCGGCGTTCGGTCAGCGAAGAAAGACCGCCTCAAACTCCATCAGCTCGGGTACGGGCATACCGAAAGCCGTTGTCGCCGAAGCGATAGAGCGCTGCGGATTCCCGCCCGCCGTCAGAGCCGAGAGCATGACCGCCGAGCAGCTTGCCGCCCTCTGTGAAGCCCTAAATGAGCTAAAATAAATTGTGGAAAAGTTGATAAATTTAAAAATTCAAGCGCACTTGTCAGTCCGAGACAGGTGCGCTGTTTCCGTTATTTATTCAGTTTTTTCTGATAAAAGAGCACGTCGAGCCACTTATCCATCTTGAAACCGACCTTTTCGAGCTTGCCGACCGGCTCAAAGCCGTGCTTGCCGTGAAATGCAACGCTGACGGCGTTTTCCTCGGTGATGAGGGAGAGAATATTGACTATCCCGCGATCTTTTGCGGCTTTTTCGATCTCGGCGAGCAGACGGCTGCCGACCCCGTGCGACACACAGGAATTATCGAGATAAATTGAGAGATCCGCCGTGAAGCGATACGCCGACCGTTCGTTGTATTTGTCAAGATAGGCGTAGCCGACGACTTTGCCGTCCTCCTCGGCGACAAGATAGGGGTAATCCGCCGAGATGCGCTTAACACGCTCGGCAAACTGAGCCTCGGTGAGCGGCTGCTCCTCAAAGGTCGCCGTGCTGTTGATTATATAATAATTGTATATCTCCACGCAGCGGCGGATATCTTCCTTTTTGATATTACGAATTATCATAGCGCCCTCCGAATCAGAAATATACACAAGTATATCACCGTCGGCGGCAAATGTAAATGCGCTTAACACTCAAAATGGGGCGAAATCAGAGCGAATGCTTGTTTATCTTTGATATTTCTTTGAATTTGCGCTCCTGCGATATCACGCGGCCTACGGTGAGATCATTCGCTTCAGCCATTGTCCATACCTTCCCATTTTTGTAAAAATCTCTCGAAATGAGCGTCAGCGGCGGCGATTATCGAGGATTTGTCCTCCGCCCCGTCATAAAGGCTGTAGAAAAGAAACATCGGCGCATAGAATTCCATCGCTTCACGCTCGGCGTTCGGCAGCCCGTGAGCGCCCAGAATATCCGCAACATACCCGAGCGGCCCGCCCGCAAGATATTGCTGATACATTGCCCGCATCTCGCCGTCGCGGTATTGCTCAAGGGTGAGTAGCCTGCGAAAGGCCGAGGCAAATTCGTCCTCGGTCCAATATCTGAGCTGTGCTTTGCTGAATTCGATAAGCTGACGGAGCGACGCGGCGGAGTAATCCTCGCCGCCCTCGGTCATGGCTTCCTCAGGCAGCTCAAAAAGGCGGGAACGCTCGGCGTCCCGCTGCTCCATTCGGGCGGTGATGCTGTCGAAGATGTCACGCTTGTTTTTATAGTGCTTATAGAGCGCGCTTTTCGTCATGCCGAGCCGCCCCGCAATGTCGCTGACCGACACCGCCTCGTAGCCGCTGCGGGAAAAAAGTTCAAGCGCCGTCAAAAGTATGTTTTCCTTTGTGTCGTTCATAATTTGCCCTCCAAGTGAACGCTCGTTTACTGTATTATATCCTTTATCTCGCAAAATGTCAAGGAAAAGCGGAGATGCTTTGATCGGACGAATGCAGTTTGTCCCTACGGGTGCTAATAATTACGGGCTTCTTTTGAATGTAGCCGACTTGACTGCAAGCAGACAAAAAAATCGCCCTCTCGCAAGGAGAAGGCGATTATGTTTTAAGTTAATTCGGGGTTGAACTGCGGGTCACGCAAGGCCGTATGCCCGATTGTCAACTACAGATCAATATTTGAAATCGCTGTATCTGACGTGTGAGGAACCGGTAGCGGTGCCCTTGCCGATGCTGATGTCGATGAAGACCTTGATATCGAAGTCAACGGAGAGCTTCTCAAGGTGGCCGGTAGCGCCGTCGATGACTGCGACGACCTTGGCGTTGTTGTAGCTTTCCTCAACCTTGGCGCCTGCATAGGTGCCCTCGATGGCGTCATAGATGACCTCGGCGGTCTTGTGGTCATAGTAACCCTTATCCTCGTTGCCTACGCAGATGCCGCACTTATCAAGGGGAGCGTTGGTGAATTTCTTATCGGAGGAGCCGACGCTGTTGCCGCCCTTAATGTTGAGGGTTATGGTGTATTTGCCGTTAGCGAGGGTGCAGGCAGCGCCGGTAATGTCGGAAGCGGTAAGGGTGCTCTTGCGAAGATAATATCTTCTGGTGTCGGTGTCCCACTTGCCCTTGGTGACGGTCTCGGAGTACTGATTCTCTGCGCCGATGCCGATGAACTTATAGACAAGGCTCTTGAATGCCTTGAGAGCTACGCCTGCGTCAAGCACTTCGTTGTCGGTCGAGCGGGTCTTTTTGAAGCCGGCTCTTGCGTTGTAAGCGGAGTTGACGGCGTTGTTGTAGATGTTAAGGATATCAGCCGTTGCGGTGGGAGCGACAAGCTCGGCAACGTTAGCGGTGGTCTCGGGAGCGGTGGACTCCTCGGTTGCTGCGGTGGTGTCGGAAGCCGGCTCGCTTGCGTCGGGTGCGACGGTGGCGTTTGCATCCTCGGAGGCTGCGGTCACGTCGGTGCCGGCTGCGGTGGTCTCATCGGAGGCTGCGGTGGTGGTTTCGCCGTTGTCCTTATTCCCGCCGCAGGCTGCGAATGCAAATGCCATTGAGAGGACGAGAAGCAGGGCTACAAGTTTTTTCATCGGAAAAAACTCCTTTCAAATTTTTATTCGGCGCAGCTCCTGTGCGCCATAGCTTAAACAGTATATCACAAAATCTTCATTTTTGCAACAGAAACATTAAACTCTGCCGCAGCAGTTTTTATATTTCTTGCCGCTGCCGCAGGGGCAGGGGTCGTTGCGGCCGACTTTCTCCTTTTTGCGGACGGTGCGGCCCTTTTCGCTGCCGTCTGAGGCGCCGCTCGTGCCGGTTATCTGAGCAGCCTGCTCGCGCTTGGTGTCCTCCTCGCTCTTGATGACGATGGTGAGGATCTGCCTTGCAGTGTTTTCACGGATCTCCTCGGTCATGCAGTCAAACATCTCCGAGCCGACCTGCCTGTAGGCAACGACGGGGTCGGTCTGGGCGTATGCCCTCAGGCCGATGCCCTTGCGGAGCTGATCCATGGCGTCGATGTGATCCATCCAGTTGCGGTCAACATTGCTCAGCAGCACTCGCTTCTCAAGCTCGCGCATGACGGGTACGCCGTTTGCATCCTTGCCGAAAAGCTCCTCGCGGTCGTGATAGCTCTTGTGGGCGCGTTCAAGCAGCAGCTCTCTTGCCTGCTCCTTATCGAATCCGTCGCGGAAATCCTCCTCAACGGTGAGCCAGCCCTTGAATTTATCGCGCAGGCCGTCGATATTCCAGTCGTGCTTTGAAGCATGGTCGGAGCAGAAGCCGTCAACAGCCTCGTTGACGCAGCCGTCGATCATCTTCAGGATTATCTCGCTGATATCGTCCTCATTGAGCACCTGATCGCGCTGGCTGTAGATAAGCTCTCTCTGGCGGTTCATAACGTCGTCATACTGAAGGACGCTCTTTCTGATGGCGAAGTTCCTGCCCTCTATCTTCTTCTGAGAGCTTTCGACCACGTTTGAGAGCATCTTGACCTCAAGGGGCATATCCTCGGGGGTCTTTAGGGTGTTCATCATGCTTGCGACTCTTTCGCCGCCGAAGATCCTGAGCAGATCATCCTCAAGCGAGAGGAAGAAGCGGCTGGCGCCCGGGTCGCCCTGCCTGCCGGAACGGCCTCTGAGCTGGTTATCTATACGCCTTGATTCGTGGCGCTCCGTGCCGATTATGAAGAGGCCGCCCGCCGCACGGACCCTATCCGCCTCGGGTGCGATTTCTTCATCGTATTTTTTCTCAAGGGTCGAGTACTCGACTCTTGCGCGCAGGATCTCCTCGTTGTCCGTCTCGGCGAAGCCCGTAGCCTCGGCGATTGTCTCCTCGCTGTAGCCCATGCGGCGCAGCTCGGATTTTGCGAGATATTCGGCATTGCCGCCGAGCTTGATATCGGTGCCGCGGCCCGCCATGTTGGTGGCGATGGTGACGGCGTTCTCTTTACCGGCCTGAGCGACTATCTCGGCCTCTTTCTCATGGTGCTTTGCGTTGAGCACCTCATGCTTGATGCCCCGCCTCTTGAGCATGGCGCTGAGCAGCTCGGATTTCTCGATCGAGACGGTGCCGACCAGCACGGGCTGACCCTTTGCATGACACGCCTCTATAGCGTCGATAACCGCGTCGAATTTCGCCTTCTCGGTCTTATAGATAACGTCGTTGAGATCCTTGCGTATCATCGGCTTGTTGGTCGGTATCTCGATAACGTCAAGACCGTATATCTGGTTGAATTCGGCGGATTCCGTCATCGCCGTACCGGTCATACCGGAGAGCTTTTTGTAAAGGCGGAAATAATTCTGGAATGTGATGGTCGCAAGGGTCTTGCTCTCGTGCTCGACGCTGACGTTCTCCTTTGCTTCGATAGCCTGATGCAGACCCTCGTTGTAGCGCCTGCCGAGCATGATACGGCCGGTGAATTCATCGACGATGAGCACTTCGTTATCCTTGACAACATAGTCAACGTCGCGCTTCATAACGCCGTTCGCCTTTATCGCCTGATTGATGTGATGCTGTATGGTCATATTCTCGGGATCCATGAGGTTGTCGAGGTGGAAGAATGCCTCCGCCTTCGCGATACCGCTCTTGGTGAGGGTTGCGGTCTTGGCTTTTTCATCCACAACGTAGTCAACGTCGCTGCCGACGATATCCTCAATGTTCTCCTTGGAGTTTGCCTCCTTGACCTTGACCGCTTTCAGCGAAACGGCAAAGCGGTTGGCCATTTTGTAAAGGTCGGTCGATTTCTCTCCTCTGCCGGAGATGATGAGCGGAGTCCTCGCCTCATCAATAAGGATGGAGTCCACCTCGTCGACGATGGCGTAGTTGTGGCCGCGCTGCACCTTCTGCTCCTTATAGACCACCATGTTGTCACGCAGATAGTCGAAGCCCATCTCGTTATTCGTGCCGTAGGTTATGTCGGCGGCGTATGCCTGCTTGCGCTCGTCGCCTTCTTTTTCGTGAATGATAAGGCCGACGGTCAGACCCATGAAGCGATAGACCTTGCCCATCCATTCGCTGTCGCGGCGGGCAAGATAATCATTGACCGTGACGATGTGAACGCCGTCGCCCGAGAGGGCGTTAAGATAGGCGGGGAGGGTCGCCACAAGGGTCTTGCCTTCACCCGTTTTCATCTCGGCGATCCGGCCCTGATGCAGGATGATGCCGCCGATTATCTGCACGGGGAAGTGCTTCAGCCCGAGCACGCGCCACGAAGCCTCACGGCAGGCGGCAAACGCCTCGGGGAGAATATCATCAAGGGTCTCTCCGTTTGCAAGTCTCTGCTTGAATTCGGGGGTCTTTGCCTGCAATTCGGAGTCGGTCAGTTTGGAAAACTCCTCATCGAGGGCGAGAACCCTGTCGCAAAGAGGACGGATACGCTTGACCTCTTTGGTGGAATAGTCGCCGAAGATTTTTGTCAGAAAACTCATGTTTGCACCTCGTTATTTGAATTTATAAAAATTAAAGTTGTTTTTTAGGCTTTTTCATGTTAGAATTAGTAAAGAATTGCAAAGGAGGCCGCACCATGCCTAAGAGAAAAGACTACATTTCATGGGACGAATACTTCATGGGGATAGCCATGCTTTCCTCTTACCGCAGCAAGGATCCGAACACCCAGGTCGGCGCCTGCATAGTCAACGACCGCAACAAGATAATGTCCGTCGGCTACAACGGGCTGCCCTCAGGCTGCAGCGATGATGAGTTCCCATGGGAGCGCACGGGCAACGAATACGACACCAAATATCCCTATGTCTGCCACGCCGAGCTGAACGCCATTCTCAACAGCGGCGGCTCAAATCTCGAGGGCTGCAAGGTCTATGTGGCCCTTTTCCCCTGCAACGAATGCGCCAAGGCGATAATCCAAAGCGGCATCAAAGAAGTGATATATATATCCGATAAATACGCCGACTCTGTCGGGGTAAAGGCTTCAAAGCGTATGTTTGACGCCGCCGGAGTTAAATACACTCAGATAAAGATGCAGCGCAACAGTATCGTGATAGATTTCTCACCTGATAAGATATAAAATATGTAAGATCCGGTCGGAGCAAAGGCTCCGACCATTTTTTATTATTTAAAAGGTATATACTACCGAGCCGGCGGTTGCGCCGCTGCCGTCAAGAGCCCTGACGCTCATCACGCTCGAGGAGTCGAGCCACACGAAGCCGCAGCTCTCCTCAAAGAGCAGAGGCTCGCTGAATGCGGCGGGATCCGAGCCGTCGGCGGAGCAATAGATAAGGCTCTGCACCTTTGTGCCGTTTGAGTTCGCCTCGCCGTTGAAGGCAAAGACGAAGCGGCTGCCGTCGGGGTTAACGCTGACGAGGTCCGCGCCGTCGAGGTCAACGCCGCTGAGCGTGACCGCCGCCCCGGTGAGCAGGTCGGTAACGGTCAGGGTCTTTTTATTGACGAGATATTTGCCGTCCTGAAGATAATCGGCGAAGTAATCGCCCTCAAACTCGGCGAGCACCGTCTCCGAGCCGTTATTGACGATGTTTACGAAGCCGTTTGCGGTCTTTTTGAGGTAATGCATACCGTTGCCGTCATTGACAAACCAAAGACCGAGTATGTCGGAGACAACGACCTTGGGTCTGTAGGCGTTCGAGAGCACCATCACGTCGGCTCGCTTGCCCTTGTCGTCGGAGGTGTAGTATCTTGAGGAGAGGAAATACTTTGCGTCGCCGAGATTTGCAATGAAGTCGTCGGTCAGCAGAGTCCAGTCGCTCCTGAATGCGCCGTTTTTGTCGATAAGGCGGGTGTTGTTTGAAACATAGGTCGAGGTCGAGCCGTTGTCGAGATTAAACGAATATATCTCGGAGTAGAGCTTGGCGGGCTTGTAGTGGTCGTTCTTGTCGAAGTCGGCAAGCAGCAGGTAGCCATCGCCGTAGCCTGCGGGCTTCTTGATGAGCTTGACAAAGGCGTAGGAATAAACCTCCACGGAGGAGTCCATATCCGAGGTGAAAACGCCGCAGCCGAATAACTTGCCGTCTTTGCTTATATAATTTACCGTTACGGGGATCTTCTCATAGCTTGCGGAGAGAGTTGCCTTGACCTGCTTTTTCTCAAGCGAACTCGGGGCGAATGCGCCGCCTGCATACTCATAGAATGCGACCTCGCCGTTCAGAGCGGCGGTGTAATAAACGCCGTCGATGCCCGTGGGCAGATAGATCTCGCCGTTTGCGCCCTTGACGCTCAGCGAGGCGCTCGTCGTATATTTGCTGTCGGCGAACGAGAATTCCTCGGGCTTCACGATATCGGGCAGTATGCCGCCGTCCCCGCCGCCGCGGGTGATAAAGAATGCCGCTATGCCCGCAACGGTAGTCACGGCAAGGATTATTGCAATAATTTTAAGCGTTTTGGAGCTCATTTTTGTTCCCCCTTATAATTCGATATCCAGCTCGACAGGGCAATGGTCGGAGCCGAGCACTTCGGTGTGTATTTTTGCGTCCCTGAGATTTTCACGCAGCTTGTCGGAGACGACGAAATAGTCGATCCTCCACCCCACGTTCTTCGCCCTCGCCGAGAAGCGGTAGGACCACCAGCTGTAGATATTCTCGAGGTCGGGGTAAAAGTAGCGGAACGAGTCGATGAAGCCGCTGCCGAGCACGGCGGAGAATTTATCCCTCTCCTCATCCGTGAAGCCGGGGTTGCGGCGGTTCGTCTTGGGATTTTTAAGGTCGATCTCCTTGTGGGCGACGTTCAGATCGCCGCAGTATATGACGGGCTTTTTCTCATCCAGCGAGCGGATGTAGGCGAGAAAAGCGTCCTCCCACTCCATGCGGTAGTCGAGGCGCACCAGACCGTCGCGCGAATTCGGCACATAGACCGTTATGAAATAATAGTCGGCGAATTCAAGAGTTATCACTCTGCCCTCGGTGTCGTGCTCCGGGATGCCGATGCCGTAGGCGACGCTCAGCGGCTCCTCCTTTGAGAAAACCGCCGTGCCGGAGTAGCCCTTGCGCTCGGCGTAATTCCAATACTGATGATAGCCGTCAAGTTGCAACTCGACCTGACCGGGCTGCACCTTTGTCTCCTGCAAGCAAAATATATCGGCGTCGAGCTTTGCGAAGCTCTCATAGAAATCCTTGCCGAGGCAGGCTCTGATGCCGTTTACATTCCATGAAATGAAGCGCTTGACCGCCATATTCTCTATCCTCCGTACCTTTTGGAGCTTAAATCGGGCATAAAAGCCCACTACCCTTTATAATTTTAAGGTATTATACCATATTTGGCGGCTCTTGTCATTACAAAAGTGTTAAATATTTTTTCTTTAAATTTTGTCTTTCAGTATTGACAAAAAGGCGGTTATGTAGTATTTTTATAGTATACAAGCGGCAGTAACCATGGGTAAACTGTGCAATCTGCCAAAAACATAATGAAAGACTATTTTCAGGAGGACATCACATGAAAAAAATTCTGGCACTCCTTCTCGCTTTTGCAATGCTCTTCGCATTCGCAGCCTGCGGCGGCAAGGATGACAAAGAAACCACCCCCGAGACTACGACTGATCTTTTTGCAGCTGTAGATGACGACACCACTGCGGCTCCCGCAGACGACACTACCGCAGCTGTTCCCGCAGACGGCACTACCGCTGAGGCTCCCTCAGAGAACGCTTCCGAGGCAGCTCCCTCAGAGAACGCTTCCGCAGCCGAATCCACCGCTGCTGCAAATCCTAACGCACTCAACAGCTCCGATATAGCTGAGATCGTTGCTTTCTACAACAAGGCTCACAAGGCCACCAAGCCCGCCCCCAAGGGTCACTCCACCATGAAGCTTGACGGCGCTATCACCGGCGACGGCGCTCTCGGCGGCGTCCTCAAGGTTGCTTCTCCCATCATCCAGAACACTCTTGAGAAGAACTCCGTGGAGACCGACTATATCCCCGGCAAGGGCAAGCTCCAGGCGTCCGATGTTGTCAAGGCTAAGGCTGTCTCCAAGGGCGGCGTTACCGAGATCGTTATCCAGCTTAAAGAGCAGACCGACGGCCCCGAGGCTGACGCTCATACCGCAGGCCCCGTTGCAAGAGGCATCGGCACCCTCGGCAATATCAACAACGCTATCGAGTCCCTTGGCGCTACTCTTTACAGCGGCAAGGAGACCATAAAGCTCACATATAAGGATGCTTATATCAAGTGCAAGGTTGACGAGAGCACCGGCAAGATCACCGGCGGCACTTGGCACTATGCAGTTCATGTCTTTGTCGGAGAAGCAGAGATCAAGCTTGGTCTTAAGTTCACCGCTAAGAACCTCAGAGGCATCGTTGACTACACCGTAGCCATCTGAGCAAATCAATAATCACCGAGCCGGAGCGATCGCTCCGGCTCTTTTTTTGCCCGCAAAACGTGTTCAAAGCTTGTTAACTTGACCGTGCTGTAATTATATGGTAATATATATACGGCAAATAGCCGAAAACTTCTTGCGGAGGATATAATATGAAAAAATTCACAGCCGCTTTGTTGGGGCTTATTATTGCCCTGACGTGCTTTTTTTCACTCGGCGGAGCGGGTGCGTTTTATGAGAACGAGCTGAACGCCGACGGTGGCGACCCCTATTTGCCGCTCGTCAAAAACAAATGCGAGGCTGCCAAGGAAGTATGGGGAAAATCAAAGAATGAGGATGAATTTAAGCAAAAGGCACGGGATATTTATTATTTCCTGTATGATCTGAACGGCGATCTGATTCCCGAGCTTATATTCGGCGACGTTCCGACCGCAGCCAACAGCGACTATAAGGTCGAGATCGGCGTCACCGATATTTACGTTTATGTTGACGACAGGCTTGTCAAAATGTATGACGAGGAGCATTGGGATCTTGAGCGGGTGCTCTATCGTGACATATTCAACGATGGCGTGGTCAGGACAAAATCGACCGACGGCGAGACGATATGCTACACAATTATGGATATAAATAAGGATGCCTCCGAGACTCTCGAGCGTATTTTCTATAAGAATGGCGATAGTTATCGGGTCGGAGGGCTTTTTGGTCGGAACTCCGATGGGAGTTTTGAGTGGGCGGAAAATTACCCCGAAGGCGACTTCTATTATTACCTCGACCGCAATGTTGACGGCGGTCACACCGGTGCGGGGTTGCTTGAGCCGAAATGGAAGAGGATCGACGAATATGAGCCGGGTGAATACGCCGCGGGATTCGGCGGCCGAAAGCTCGAGGAGATGACTAATGCTTTTGACCTGATTACGACCAAAATTGAAAAAAAGGAACAGTTCTACACAGACCGGGGCGTGTGCGATATTGAAACCACGCCGAATGACCCCTATTTATATGTTGTCAAGGAGCGGCTCGACAAGCTGTCCAAAGTACCTAAACAGCAGGATGATGGCTTTATAGTTAATGACGATTTTGAATTTGCGCGTTTCGGTCAGAATTACTACAGCCTCTACGATATCAATGGCGACGGGGTAGAGGAGCTGCTGCTCGCCTGTTATGAGCCGTTCCGTAATGTCGGCGACGGTAACAGCTCATTCGCCTTTGTGAACGATGCAATATATACAATCAAAGACGGAAAAGCCGAAACGTTATTCGAGAATAAAAGTGCGCTGTATGATTTTCTTGAGAGGACAATATATACAAACGGAGTGATCCGCACAAAATCCAATGATCCGTATGAACCGAGCTATAGCTATTTCCGCATTACTGACGGCGGTAAGGAGCTGATCGCAAGCGTCATATATGACCCGCCCTCAGTTAACATTTGGTTCGATCCGGCTAAATATGAACATGTTTTTTATGAGAACGGCGAAATAATAGAAGAGACAATAACAGCCGAAGAATTTCATCGAATCAGGGCTGAACTTGAAAAAGACCTTGTGCCTGTGGAGCTGGATTGGCATCCGCTCGAAACCTACGCACAAAACGAGAGTGAAGTCACCGTGACCCGTACGATGATAATACCGATCGGCTTGATTTGCGCTCTTGCTGTCACTGCCGCAGTCGCGGTCGTCTTTAATGTCAAAAAGCGCAAAAACGCGCGCAAGAGCGAGGAAACTCATCCCCTCGAGGAATACGGCAAAAAGTAAATACAAAGAAACGGCGCACCTGCCTCGGTGAGAGACGGGTGCGCCGAATTTTATTTCAGGATATTTTGGATTTTAGCGATCTCGTCGGCGGTGAGGCCGAGTGACGAGATATAGCCCATGATGCCGCCGTAATTCCCGTCGAGGAAGTCGAGGGTCGAGCACATTTTGTCGGGAGAGGATTCGAGCCTCGTGAGGTCGGTCTCCCAGATGAGCGGGGAGCCCGCAGCGATCTCCCTCTCATAGAACGGGCGCAGATAGGTAAAGGATATTTGATAATCCGCCACTATGTCCTCACGCTCGACCCCCGCGGCGCCGAGCAGCAGCGCGGCGAGCAGCCCGGTCCTGTCCTTGCCGCCGAAGCAGTGAAACATAAACGGTGCGTCGGTCTCGGCTATCAGCCGCAGCACTTTAGCGTAGTTCGGGGCGTTCTCGGTCAGGCTGTAGATATACATATCCGTCACGCTCTGATTTTTGGAGGTATCGGGGTTGACCTCGAGCAGGGGAATGTTGACGCATTCAACGCCGGGGATATCATAAAGCCCGCTCGGCAGGTCAATTACTTCGTTCTCGCCCCGCAGGTCAAATATGCGGCGGATGCCGAGGGAGCGCACCAGCTCGATATCGCTCTGAGCCGTGCCGTTCGGCACCCCGCAGCGCAGCGCCCGCCCGTATCGGGTCACGCCGCCGTCAAACGGATAACCGCCGAGGTCACGGAAATTCACAATTTTATCGGCTCTGTATCTTCTCTGCATGGCTAACTCCTTATCGTATAGCGGTATAAGATAATATTATCACGAAAGCTCCGCAAAAGCAACGGAAATAAAAAATCCGCCTCTGCCTGATCGACAAAGACGGTTTAATTGGAGCGGATGACGAGGCTCGAACTCGCTACCTCCACCTTGGCAAGGTGGCGCTCTACCAGATGAGCTACATCCGCAACTGCAAAAAGGATTATATCAAAACAAGGGCGGCTTGTCAAGAGAAATTTTGATTTTCCTGCGGATTTGATGAAAAAATTTCCATCCGCCCTCCCCGCGCGGCGGCGAAGAGGGCGGCAACTATAGTTTTGCCGTTTATCTGTCAAGTATTCGCCCGTCGGTCGAGATCGTCACGACCTGCCACGGGATGAATTTGCCGCTCGCCTGAAGCGCCTTCTTCACGGCGTTCTCAAGCCCGCCGCAGCAGGGCACCTCCATACGCACGACGGTCACGCTTTTAATGTCGTTTGTACGGATTATCTCGGTCAGCTTCTCGGAGTAATCAACGCTGTCGAGTTTCGGGCAGCCGACAAGCGTGATGTGATTTTTGATGAAGTCCTCGTGGAATGCGCCGTAGGCGTAGGCGGTGCAGTCGGCGGCGACGAGCAGTCTTGCGCCGTCAAAGTACGGGGCGTTCACGGGCACGAGCTTTATCTGCACAGGCCACTGCGAGAGCATACTGCGGGCGTGGACGTGGCTCTCTTCGCCGCATTCGGGTCGATCGGGGCGCTCGATGCGCTTTGAGTGCGAGCCGGGGCAGCCGCAGGGCAGTGTGCCGCCGTGCTTCTCTGCCTTGCTTGCCTTGACCGCCGCTTCGTTGTATTCCGCCGCTTCACGTTCAACAAAGGTTATCGCCCCCGTCGGGCAGGCGGGCAGACAGTCGCCGAGACCGTCGCAAAAATCATCCCTGAGCAGCTTCGCCTTGCCGTCCACCATGCCGATGGCTCCCTCGTGGCAGGCGTTGGCGCACGCGCCGCAGCCGTTGCATTTATCCTCATCAATGTGAATTATCTTTCTGAGCATTTCACTGCCTCCTTCGGATTTTACGAGCCGTGCTTGACTCTGTGCCTTGATTATAGTACAATTGCAGCGAAAAGTCGGTTGAAAAATCAACGGAGGCGACAAAAAATGAAAGAATTTTTACCCATTTTGCGATCTTCGCCGCTTTTTGCGGGCATCAGCGACGGGGAGATACTGCAGACTCTCGAAATTTTCGGCGCAAAGATCAAAAATTTTAAAAAAGATGAGTTCATTCTGCGCGCGGGCGAGCCTGTCGAGGGTGTGGGAGTGCTGCTCTCGGGCAGCGGGCTTATCCTGCGTGAGGATTTTTGGGGCAACAGGAATATTCTCGCCTCCGTCGGGGTCGGGGACTGCTTCGGCGAGGCGTTCGCCTGCTCGGGCGGGGCGGAGTCAAATGTCGGCGTGATCGCCTGCGAGGAGTGCAGGGCACTGTTTGTGAGCGTCAAGCGGCTGCTTTGCGACAGCGGCTGTCACAGACCCACCTGCGGCAGGATGATAAAAAATCTGCTTGCCGAGCTGGCGGCCAAGAATCTGCGCCTTAACGAAAAAATAACCCACCTCGAGCAGCGCTCGACCAGGGCGAAGCTGCTCTCCTACCTCTCGTCGCAGGCGCAGCGCTGCGGCTCGGCGGAATTCGATATCCCATTCACCCGCCTGCAAATGGCGGATTACCTCTCAGTCGAGCGCAGCGGTCTGTCGCAGGAGCTTGGCAAAATGCAGAGCGAGGGTCTGATTGAATTCAAGCGAAATCATTTTATCCTGAAAACGCGGCAAACAACCGTTTGACTTTTCGGCGAGTATTATATATAATGAAAACGCAAAATAAGCGTAACGGAGAATTGATATGAAAAAATTTATCAGCGTTATCCTGCTGCTCTGCGCCGTGCTCGGCGCTCTCACCGCCTGCTCGGGCAAAAACGGCGACGGAGAGATATCACAGATACCTGTCAACGACGCCCAGCTTGACAAAATAGCAAGCTTCGGCATCACCTACAAGACCCAGCGCATAGTCGTTTACGCCCATGCGAATAATTATGTCAAATATGTCGTCGCTGACTATGAGAACGAAAAAAAGACCGCCGAATGCTCATATTATTTCTATAATAATGAAGAAGCATACGACAAGGCAAAGGCGGAGCTTAAAGGCACCACCGCTCAGTTTGACGATTCGGCGTGGCTCGTCTCCCTAGGCGAGGGGCTTGCGGCCTACGGCAAATTTGAAGCGGATCTCGAGCTGCTCGGTAAGGACTACACGGTGAAATATCGCACTGAAGAGAGCACGACGGCGTTAAATTAAAAAAATGAATAAATCCTCATGCTCCGGCGCAAACTATTTGCAAACGGGAGCGGCTCGGCCGCTCGGTTAACTCAACGAAAAGGAGTATGAGATAAATGAAAAAGACGGTGACAGCCATTGCAGCCGCACTGCTGCTGATAGCGGCAGTCCTCACGGGCTGCAACAAGTCAAATAACGGCACCGTGACCGACCCGAACCATACGGATAAGAGGCTCACCGAGATGTCGGAAATGCTCACCGATAACATGAGCAGCGCCGCCCCCGCAGGGACCACCGCTATGGACGGCACTACCGCCGCCTGACAACCGAAAACGAAACGACCGTATCCCGAAAAAATCGGCGATACGGTCGCTTTTTTATTCCGCTGTCACGTCGAGCAGGCGGGCGCCGATATACTCGGCGAGGGTGTTCGGCTCAACGCCGACCGTTTCACCCCTGACCCCCGCGCTGACATAAATCTTGTCAAAGAGAACGGCGGTCTCGTCAATGACGGTGGGGAACTGCTTTTTCATCCCTATCGGGGAGCAGCCGCCGCGGATATATCCCGTGGTCTTGAGCAGATCCTTGACGTGCAGCATCTCTATCTTTTTTTCGCCGAAGATTTTGGCTGTTTTTTTTAGGTCAAGCTCCTCGCACGAGGGGATGCAGCAGACGCCGAAGCCGTTCTTTTCGCCCGCAAAGACCAGCGTCTTGAATATCTGCGCCGGGTCCTTGCCGAGCTTCTTTGCCGCCGATTCGCCCGAGAGATCGCTCTCGTCCACGGGATATTCGAGCAGCTCATACGGAATTTTTGCCGCCTCGAGCAGGCGGATCACATTGGTCTTATTCATTGCCTTACCTTATTTCTTAGATATCCTGAATTCAAAGGAGTAGGTCTTGCCGCTCCTGAGCTTATAGGGCTTGTGCAGATAGGCGCAGCCGGGCATATCGCCGCCGACGCCCCTCTCCGCCGCGTCAAGGCAGAGGGTGATGCAGTTATCCTTCTCAAGCTCAAAGAGGTGCTTTGCCCTGTCGAGCTTCTCGGGGGTGTAGTAGCCGAGGTTGAAGCCGAACGGGATATCCATTGCGTCTATCACAATGCCCGAGCCTGCCGCGTCGGTTATCTCGAGCGAACGGGTGTCCGTCCTGTGGCCGTTCTCCTGCGGGCGCATATATCTGTGCTCCAGCTTTGCAACGGTGGAGGAGTGGCGGGCGATCTTGGCGCCCGTTTTGCGGTCGCAATAGGTCTCCTGCGGGCCTCTGCCGTACCATTCGACATTCTCAAGCGTGCTCTTTATGCCCACTCTCATGCCGACCTTGAGCATCGGCAGGAAGAGGCCTGCCGCCGTGTGCTTCACGGTGACCTCGCCCGCGGGGGAGAAGAGATATCTTGTCGAAACGCCCGCAACAAACGGCGCCTTCCACTTGACGACGACCTCAACGCCCGACGGGGTCGAGGCGGCCTTGACGGAGGAGGCGACGGTCATATTCGTCGAGCGCTTCCACTGATAGAGAGGATGTATCCCTGCGAGAGCGGGAGCAAAATTCAGATAGCCCCTGTCGTTATCGGTCAAGGCTCTGAAGAAGTCGGGGCGCAGCGGAGAGCCCGCCTCGATAAGCTCCTTGCCGTCGTATTCGAGAGAGGAGAGCGCGCCTGCGGTTATCTTGGCGCTGAAGCCGTCGCCGACCACGCTGATATTTTGCCCGTTCTGAGCGAATTTAAGCGTGCCGACTGCGGGGCGCCTCTTGGCGGCGGGGGCTTCACGCAGCATGAGCTGATTGAAGCTGATCTCGTAGCCCGCCTTTGCCCAGGGTCTGTCTTTCTTCTGAATGAACGAAACGGTCAGTATGACCTCGCCCTCGGGATAGTCGGCGAGGCTGACGGGGAGCTGAAGCTCCCTCTCCGAGAGCGGCTCAACGGTGAAGTCGGTGATATCCCCGCTCTTGACCGTGTCGCCGTCAACGGTGACGCTCCAATGAATTGCAACGTCGGCGGTCGATACAAAGAGATTTTTATTCTTTATGACTATCTTGCCGCTCCTGCAATCGCAGTCCGCAGCTTCCAGATTCGAGTAAACATTCTTGACCTCGTAGTATGATGGCTGAGGCATTCTGTCCGCCGTGATGATACCGTTGGCGCAGAAATAATAGCTTGTGTTGCCCTCGTCGAAGTCGCCGCCGTAGAGCCATTTTTCCTTGCCGTCCTCAACGCGACGGATGGACTGATCGACATAGTCCCAGATGAAGCCGCCGCACATATGGTCAAACTGCTCAAAATCATCGACGTATTCCTTGAAGTTGCCGAGGCTGTTCTCCATGGCGTGGGCGTATTCGCAATAAATGACGGGGTGATCGGCGTATACCTCGGCGGGCACGGGCTTGTTATCCGCGGCGAGAGTGTTCGCGACGTTGTCGTAGAGGGTGGTCTTTATCTCCTCCTTGCGGCGGAGCTTATCGACGATCGCCTCGACGGGGTACATACGGCTGATGAAGTCGCTCTTGGTGAAGTCGAAATCGCCCTCGTAGTGGATGGGCCTTGATTTGTCGAGCGCCAGAATGGCCTTTTTCTCATAGGTGAAGTTTTTGCCGTCGCCCGCTTCATTGCCGAGCGACCAGAAGCAAACGCAGGCGTGGCTCCTGTCACGCAGCACCATACGCCTTGCCCTGTCCTCAACGGCCTCCTTGAATTCGGGGTTATCGCCGGGGCAGTTCTTGCGGCGCACGCCGTGGCTCTCCACATCCGCCTCGTCCATCACATAGAAGCCCAGCTCGTCGCAAAGCTCATAGAATATCTCGGCGTTGGGGTAGTGGCTCGTACGAATGGCGTTGATATTGGCGCATTTCATCATGTAGAGATCCTGATAATATCTCTCGCGGGGCACTGCCCAGCCGTTGTCGGGGTCAAAGTCATGCCTGTTGACGCCCTTGATAACGACGCGCTTGCCGTTGACGAGCAGCACGTTGCCTTTTATCTCTATCTTTTTGAAGCCGATGCGGATGCACTTCGCGCTGAGTGTTTTTCTGCCGCATTTGAGGGTAACTACGAGCTTGTAGAGATTCGGCTCCTCGGCCGACCAGCGCTTGACGTTCTCCTCGATGTGAGAGAATCGGAGCACGGTCTTGCCGCCCGCTGCGGTCACTTTCTCCGAGCCGATCTTTTTCATCTTGCCGCCGACGCAGAGCGAGGCTTCGACGGTGCATTCGGCGGGCGCGGCGTAATTGCCGAGCGTCACTTCAAGCCCGAGCGTGCCGTTTGTGTAGCTCTCGTCGAGTGAGGCGTTCGCAAAGATATCGCGGATGCAGAGCTTCTCCTCGCCGTAGATATACACGTCGCGATAGATGCCCGAGAGGAACCACATATCCTGATCCTCGAGGTAGGTGCCGTCCGTGTAGCGGAATACCTCGACGGTTATCTGATTTTTGCCGGCCTTAACGTATTCGGTAATGTCGAATTCCGCGGGGGTCATCGAGCCCTGTGAATAGCCGACCCTGTGGCCGTTGATATAGAGGAAGAAGCCTGCCTTGACCGCGCCGAAATGAATGAAAAGCTCCTTGCCCGCAAATTCCTCGCCCAGCTCAAAATTGCGGCGATAGATGCCTATTTCATTCTGCGAATGGTCGATCTTGGGGATCTCGCTCTTGACGGTCGAGAGGGCGTGGGGCAGATAGGCGCAGAGATAGATGGGCTTGCCGTAGCCCTTGAGCTGCCAGAGGGAGGGCACGGTGATGTCGTCCCATGCGGAGTCGTCAAAGCCGTCGGCGTAGTAATCAGTGCGCACGTCGTCAACGCCCTGCTGCCAGTAGAATTTCCATTCGCCGTTCAGCGACAGGCGCAGCGGAGGCTCGCCGCCCTCCAGAGCCGCCTTCGCGGTCGGATAGGCGGGCGCAGTGTTGTGCCCGTCCTCCTTGTTCTCCTTTATGATGTAGGGATTCTCCCAGTATTTAAGCTCGTTCATGTCATCCCGTCCTTTCGGTGGTAAATATATAATCATTCTACCATAAAATATCGCTTTTGTCTACTCATACCCGCGCTGAAAATTTGTATAAAACCTTTTTGTAAGCCATAGCCAAGCTGAAAATCAACGACCCCCAACCCAATATATGAGTAGGAGGCCGTCGGTTAATTGTTGTGTGGTGCTAAAAGCTGCTTCATGGGCTTGTTCGGTGCAAAAAGATAGGCGGAATATTTTGCATATGCAAAATGTGAAATAACCGCTCTGCGGTCGTGAAATTTTCTGCTCCGCAGAAAGTGAAATAAAATCCACCCGCCGCCGCAGCGATTTCACGCGCCGTCAGGCGCATTTCACATTGAGAAGCAATATTTCACCCACCCGAATGGTGGATTTCGTTGAAAAAAGCACTTGCATATGCAAGTGCTTTTTTCATGGTGGAGCCGGTGCATTGATATCCGAACCAAGGGCTGATTTCTCAAGCTCTGCGAGGGTTATTGTTTTTGAGCCGTCTTTGTAATTAAATGTGATTATCATGCGGTCGTCATAGAGATAAACCGCATTGACAAAGCTATCTATAAGTCTGCGGCGGTGCTCGCGCTTCTTTGTGTCGAGCTTTCTGAACCTGTGGAGCCAAAAGACGATCTGATCTTTTGTTATCGTCGGCCTTGCCATTTCTTCTTTAACGATTTCAACACTCAGCTCGTTTTTCTTCTTCTCAAGACTTTCGAGCCGCTCTTTTGTTGACGGCGTAAGTATCCCCTGCTGAATCGCATTCAGCATATTATCTATGGCCTTCTGCGTGTCAGCATATTGCTTTCTCAGCAGCGGCAGCGTTGTGCTCTCCTGCCCTTGAAGCTCCATTATCGCATCGGCTATACTCTCGATCAGCTCATCATTAAAAACGACGGATTTGATTTGCTCGATCACAAGATTTTCGATCCAATCCTTTTTAACCGTTTTCTTGTCGCAGCCTCTGTGCTTTTTCACGCTGACACATTTGTAGTACCTGTGCACCTGTGATGAGTGACTCGTGCCGCTTTCGCCCACCATATAGCAGCGGCATTTGCCGCAAAACAGCTTGGTAGTCAGCAAATATTCATCCTCCGCCTTATGCTTTGCCGGTGCCTTTTTATTCGCCGCCATGCGCTTTTGCACACGGTCAAATAATTCTTCTGTCACAATTGCCGGAATGCCGCCGGGCTTCACAATATCCTTTTGCTTGAATTCACCGATGTATTTACGGTTGTGCAGCATTCGGGCAATGACGTTTATGGTGATTTTATTGCCTCGATTGGTGCGAACGCCTTTCAAATTCAGTTCGTCGGCGATTTCCTGCATGGAAGAGCCGTCCGCATAACGTGTGAATGCGTCAAGCACGGCAGGGGCGGTCAACGGGTCGAGCTGATAATACTGCTCGCTGTCGATGACATATCCGAGAGGCAATGTGCCGCCGTTGTATTTGCACTTCAGAGCATTTTCAGTGAGACCGCGAATGATTTTCTCCGAAAGCTCGGCGGAATAATACTCCGCCATGCCCTCAAGGATTGATTCGAGCAGGATGCCTTCTGCGCCGTCTGAAATGGCTTCGGTAGCGGATATAATCTTTGCGCCGTTGTTTTTGAGGATCCGTTTGTAGTATGCGGAGTCGAACTTGTCGCGGGCAAAACGGTCGAGTTTCCAAACGATCACGGCATCAAAATTCTTAGCGGCGCTGTCGCCTATCATCCTTTGAAAGTCGGGGCGGCGGTCGGTTCTTGCGGACAGAGCGCGGTCAATGTATGTTTCGACGATTTGAATGTCATTTTTCTCTGCGAACGCCTTGCACTCGCGCAGTTGACCTTCAATCGACTCCTCACGCTGACTGTCGGAGGAATACCTCGCATAGATCACGCCTTTCATCTTTTCACCTTCTTTCATATCTGATTGCAAATATATTATATCAGATCTGTTGCTTTAACTCAAGCGATCATTTGATGCAAGAAGCGATTGCGGCTCAATGCTGCAATCGCTTCTTTTAACTATTTAGTTCATTTAACAAGCTTATTCAGTGAGGACGGTATGACCATATTTGAGCCGAAGAGCTTTTTGAAGAACGCTACGAGCTTCTGGAAGAAGCCTGCTTTTGAGGTCAACTGCTGTGAAGCGGTTATCTCGTTTTCGTTCGCGTCCTTTACCGCGTTGCCGTTCTTGTCAACGACTTTCGCGGTTATCGTCGCCGAGCCCTTGGATACCGACTTCACGCCGCAGGTCATGCCGTCGGCGGAGGGTATAAGCTCAAACCCGCTGCCGTCCATGCTCCAAACTATCCATGCACCCTCCGGCAGGTCAGTTACGTTCGCATGAAGATTCAGCGTGAATCCGTAGCTGACCGTCGTCGTGGAGGGGGATTTGATGGAGAGCTTTGTCTTTATCGGCTCAAACACCGCCGTAAATGTCAGATCCTGAGCGGGCATAGTCTCAGGCACTTCCGGCGACCAGCCCATGAAATCATAGCCCTCAAGCTCGGGGTCGGCGGGTTTCGTTATCTTGCTGCCGAAGTCGTAGCTTTCGGTGGTTTCCTTTCCGCTGATTACCCACTTCACAGTGTAAGAATTCACCGTGTAGACCGCATTGATGGTCACGCCGCCTGCGGTGAGAGTGTAATCCTCCCATTTGCCGGTGTAACCCTTTTTCTCGGGCACGGGCGGCAGATCTATGGACTGCTGGCCGTGGGTGTATTCGATGATTTGGTAGAGTTTGCCGTCAACAACAAGGTTTGCGTTATGTTTACGCACTTCAAACACCGCCGTAAAGGTCATGTCGTGGGCAGGCATAGTCTCGGGCACTTCCGGCGACCAGCCCATGAAATCATAGCCTTCAAGCTCGGGGTCGGCGGGTTTCGTTATCTTGCTGCCGAAGTCGTAGCTTTCGGTAGTTTCTTTTCCGTTGACTATCCATTTGACCGTATACTTACAGATTTCAAACTCTGCAGTGAAGGTCATATCATGAGCGGGCATGGTTTCAGGTACAACGGGACTCCAACCGACGAATGTATGTCCTTCAAGTTCAGGGTCTTCGGGCTCAACAATTTTCTCGCCTATTTTATATATCTGCGTTGTTGTTTTGCCGTCAATCACCCAAGAAACAGTATACTTGTCCGGCATGACCGTCACCGTACAATTTGCAAGAATCGCACCATTAGGTGCAATTGCGGAAATGATTGTTTTTCCCGGTGCAACCGCAGTGACTTTACCACTTTCATCGACGGTTGCAATACTATTGTTTCCAGATTTCCAACCAACCTTAACTAAGCTGGTACACCTTGAATCAAATGATGCGGTTATTTCTGAAATGTCACCTACAATAAGAGAAAGGTTGTACTTGTCAAGCGTAGCCTTTACAAGTTCAAAACGCATGCCTTTATCAACAGCAAATTTGTGCGCAGCGGAATTTTCAAAACAAATTATTTTAGCATCTGTTTTGTCAAATGCACTGTCTGCCAATTTTGTTACGGATAGAGGAACAAATATTTCGCCAAGTTTAGGACATAATTTGAACGCATACTTGCCTATACTTGTAACACTATCGGGAATGGCTACGCTTGTGAGGTTCGAACAAAAGAAAAGCGCGTAATCTCCTATTCTCGTTACTTCATCACCTATAGTCACTTTATTGATTAGCGAGCGTTTTGCATCCCATGGAATTGCCGACGGACTCTCCCAATTCGTCATCGATCCGGTGCCATTGATAACAAGCTCACCATCAAGATAGAGTGTCGCAACAAGGTTTTTGCCACAGGAATAAGGTCTGTAATAAGGTCTGTCAGAAAGGTATTCGCAAACAACATTGTCGGTTAATCGACTATTATCTCGCCCTATAGATATCTTGTCCCATAATTCGCAAGATTCCTTATAATATGCCGTTGCGTAATTGGAATTCTTGAAGACACCATCTCCGATGCTCGTGACACTGTTAGGAATTATCACGTGGGTAAGATTTGGGCAATTTTTAAATGCATAATCAGCTATCGTTTTTGTCCCACTTTTAATTGTATAACTTGATTTACTACTTTGGAACGAGCCTTTTGTCGCTATAAGATGCTTACCGATATATAAAACGTCGTCCTCCCAATTTGATTTGTCATTATATATTGCGCTGTCATAAAAAGCATCCTCGCCGATATTTGTAACACTGTCAGGAATCATTATGCCGGAAAGATTACTACATTCAAATGCATACTTACTAATAGTTGTAACGCCGTCGGGTATTGTTACGTCTTTGAGGCTACTACATCCATAAAACGCTCCAAAGCCGATGTGGGTAATAGTGCTAGGAATACGGTAAGAAGATTCGCGCTTATTTGTCGGGTATCTTATCAATTGAGTCTTATCCTTATCAAATAATATGCCGTCTATGCTTGAATACCTTGTATTTGAAGAATCAACGTTTATCGCCCCAAGACTGTTGCATGTAAAGAATGCACCCTCCTCTATGCAAGTAACACTGCCTGAAATTTTTACAGATAGGAGATTGCTACAACCGTTAAATGCACCGCAACCTATGTAAGTAACACTACCGGGAATTGTTATATATGTGAGACTCTTACATCCGTTAAATGCACTCTCACCAATAGTTGTAACACTGTCAGGAATCAATATGTTCGGGAGGTTTGAGCAACCGCTAAATGCATCACAAGCTATTGTTTTTGTTCCACTTTTAATTGAATAACTTGCATTACTACTGCGAAACGAACCTTTTGTCGTTATAAGATGGTTGCCAATATATAGAACGCCGTTATAGAGATCATTATATAATTTAGTTTCAGCAAAAGCACCCGCGCCGATACTTGTGACGCTGTCTGGAATGGTTATGCTTGCAAGATCGCTGCATTTATAAAACGCTCTAGCACCTATACCTATAACACCTTCGGGAATTGTTATGTTTTCTAGACTGTCGCAGCCGCTAAATGCATCATCGGCTATCGTTATGGTTCCACTTTTTATTTCGTAACTACTATGAGTTCTGAAAAACGAATCATTGGCCGCTATAAGATGGTTACCGATATACAAAAAGTCACTATAAGAATCATTATACAACTTGGTCCCGGAAAAAGCAGATTTGCCTATACTTGTAACACTATCAGGAATTGTGATGTCTGCAAGATTGCTGCATTCAGAAAATGCAAATTTACCGATACTTGTAACGCTATCCGGAATAGTTATGCTTGCAAGGCCGCAGCAATAATAAAATGCATAATCGCCGATACTTGTAACGCTATCCGGAATAGTTATGCTTGCAAGCTCCTTATAACAATAAAATGCATAATCGCCGATACTTGTAACATCGTTAGAAATCACTACTTCTTTAATATACATACGGATGTTATACCATGGAACATCATCACTGCTTATCCATACTCTCATCTCTCCTTTGCCGTTGATTGTCAACTTGCCGGTATCGGCATCAAACATGTAGGTGAGGTTTTCACCGCATAAGCCGCTCGTTGTTGCTTCCGCTTTTGCACCGAAAAGATTCAACACAGGCAGACCAACCGGCCCCACCAGCGGAGTGGCTGTTAACACAATAATGATACATAATATCGTTGCCAAAGCTTTTTTGAAATTCTTCATAGGTTTTCCTCCCTTTCAGCTCATATCAAGAGTAGTATTTTACAGTTTTCTCACTAACGTGAAAAAACAACTCATGCCGAATGTCTTACGCTCTGTTTGGAACTGCATATATCTTATCGAATCAGTTCATCTATCAGGAGGTTGGCTATTTCGGGGTTAAATTCTTCATACAATGTGTTACGGTAGACATTGTTTTTGCACCCGGAGCCATCGAGGGTGAAGGACGTAGGCTTGAAGCCTTTTTTCCATTTGACAGAGATGCCCGTCCCCATATCGGCAGTTTTGATGGCGGTGGGGTCGGTAACAATACCGAGAGCCTTGATATTAACCTTTTTTGCCCAAAAAGATTTTACATAGATAATATCACCGGCTTTTATCGTGCCGAGCATTCGGTGGAGCGATGGCGCCTGGGCTTGGCTGTAGCCAATATATGCACGCCCGGAGGCAAGAAACGATGTTAACACATTGCGCCTTTTCCCGTTGGGATCATTATAATTCGCTCCGATTCCCCATATCGCCATTTTTGCTTTTCTCCTATGTTTAAATACAAATTTAAAAGATGTCTAATTTACTTAGCCGAAGTTTTGCGTCAAATCATAATTAGCATTTGAGTCATCTGGTTCACCTACCGCTATCCTTTTTGATTCATCTCAATCTCCTCCTGAATTGTCAAGAATTGGCTTTTGGAAAATGTTTTACACTTCCTTACTGTTAATTAAATCAGACTTTTCTGAACAGTTGTGATACACTATGTAATATATGGCAATGCAGCATTAAAAACTGCTGTTAATTTAAGTCTACCTTTTTTAACGATTTTTTGGAATTATTTTTAACCTTACTGTAGAATGTGCCGTAATTCATGCCGCATAATTCGGCGGCCTTGCGTATGCTCATCTCCCCGCCAAGATATTTATCCCGGGCATCATAAAATCCCGGGGGCAACTCGACTTTCTCTCTGCCGAATTTAACTCCTCTCGCTTTTGCAGAGGCTATACCTTCCGCCTGGCGCTGATGAATGAATTCGCGCTCGGTCTGAGCCACATACGACAGAATCTGCAACACCAGATCGGCAATGAATGTACCTGTCAAGTCCTTATCTCTGCTCCGTGTGTCGAGCAGCGGTAAATCAATGACGAAGATATCTGCCTGCCTGACCTTCGTGATGATTCGCCACTGCTCAAGAATCTCATCATAATTGCGCCCCAGCCTGTCTATCGACTTGATGATGACCAAATCGCCCTTGTGCAGGCACTTGATCATCTGTCGATATGCCGGGCGGTCAAAATCCTTGCCCGACTGCTTATCGATAAAAATCTTATCAAGCCGATATGCACCGAATGCGTCTGCCTGACGGTCAATATTCTGCTCACGGCTGGATACTCTGATATACCCATACTGCATAAAAAGCCCTCCGAAATGTTTTAACTTATCATAACACTTCGGAGGGCTTTTCATTTGCACTGCGTTTCAGGTATAAGCGCGAATTTTGATTTTTATCGACCCGGTTGAAATGACATACTCATATATAGAAGTACGACGACAGGAGTGAAAACCGTGGCTGAGGTCACGGTTCGGACAGAATGACGCTTGCCATCCGGCGGCTTTGTGGGAGAGACCCGCCGAGCCGCTGCCTACGCACTGTGGCATCACAGAGACGGCATGGTCGGAGGGCAACGCATCATTCGGCACGGCAGCTCTTTGAAAAAAGAGAGCCGGCTCACAAACGGTTATTTTGCCGAATTCTCATATTCGGCGGGAAATAACCAGTTTGTAGGGCGAATGGACGGTTTCATATATGAGAGATCGTTCCGGCGTTATGGTTTGCATCGGCCTTAACGGTTGACTTCGTTGAAAGTCATCGCTTCATAAGAAGCCCTTGATCGGTTTAACTCGCTTCGGCGTGGACGGTCGGAAGTCCGTTGCAATGTGCAGAAACTTCCGAAAATTCTACAGAAAGGAGAAATGCCATGAGTAAAAAGAAAAGGCCGTTCAGGCCGAGTCATACTCGCAAATTGCGTGACACAAGAATCGAAAGCAAACCCGGCTACGAAAGGAAACTTGCGGGCGAGATAATCAAGCGGTGGAACGCCTACAATCTCGGCGAAAACGGCAAGCCAAAGCACTTTGACCGCAGGGATATTTCAGGCATATACAGGGTCAGAGGCGAAAACAAAAAACTTGCAATACGAAAAGGCTTGCCGACCGAATACAACCGACTTGCCTTAATGGCGGTTTCCGTCTTTCACCTGTCGCATTGGCGGCTCGATGTCACGGTATCTAATTACCTGCTTGCAGTTTGACTGCAAAAACGAGGATACGGGCAGATTTGATTTCACCCGTTCTTGATGAAGAAAGGCACCTTTCGCAGTATGAAAACGAACATAACTCGCTACGAGTTCGGATAAAATCCTCAAATAATACTTTTATGAGGACAAAAATGAGCGAAAAGAACATATCCGGCGGATCGTCTGCCGTGGGAGAAGCTCAAAGCACAGAATTCAAATATGCGGCGAGCAACATTCCAAAAAGTGCATACGAGGAATTGGCAAGATGTTTTTTGCCTGAGATAACAGCTTATTTTGAAAGCGAAGAAGGAAAACGAGAATATGGGATTTACTTGAGCAAACGTAATCTTCACTAAAAAACGCCGCCTGCCTTTACGGCAAGCGGCGCTGCTTTGTCAAAACTTTGCGTTGAAATTCGGATATTCAAAGAAAACAACAAATCCGAACCCCTCGCCAACCGGCATTAGGTTCGGATTTGTACTGTTTGGTGGACCTGAAGGGATTCGAACCCACGACCTCTCGGATGCGAACCGAACGCTCTCCCAACTGAGCTACAGGCCCATACTATTCGGATGTTATCCGTAATGCTCTGAAATTATAACTCTTTTTTGCCGTCTTGTCAACACCGTATTTTCAAAACGGTGAGATTTTTCCCCGCCGCTCGGCGGTGAGCGGTCGCGGAGCGACAGCGGTATGATAAAACTGAGCTTATTTCTTCATGAAACTGCGGCAGATTTCGTCGAATTCCCCGCGGTTTGCAAGCAGACGGCGTATCTCCGCGAGAGCAGCGGCGTTCTGAGCCGAGGCAAGGCGCAGCTTCAGATATCCGCCCTCGCCGTATTTCTCCGCCACATGGGAGTGCGCTCGCTCGATCTGCCCGGCCTCGTCAAGCTCCGGGTAATTCGCCAGCCCGTATTGCACCGAGCGGCGCAGCACCGTCATCGGGTCAAGCTGCCTGTCCGCTTCGCTGACTATCAGCCCATAGATCGAGCGAGGCTCGTGCTTCGATGAGGCGCGGTGATCCTCGACCGCCTGCGCCATCGTCTCTATCTGCTCCGCCGTGAAGAATTCACGCAGGGCGGCATCGCGGCGCATGAGGCGACCCGATGAAAGCTCGTGACCGTCCCTGCCGAAGCGCAGCCCGAGATCGTGGCAGGCGGCGACGGTGTAGACCATGTCGATGTTGACGTCAAAGTTTTTTGCCAGCTCCATGCTCTTTGAAATGACCGCCAATGCGTGGTCGACTCGGTGACCGGCGTCGAATTCCTCATACTGCGGCAGGATGCTGCCCTCGATATATTCTTTCAATTTTTCGTTCACGGCATGATTCGCTCCTTTGTTGTTTCCGAAGAGGATTATATCTATTTTTCAGTTGCCTGTCAATTCGTGAGGCTGTGTAAATCCCGATATTTGTCGGTTGACCGCCGCCCTCGGCGGGGCTATAATGAAGTCGTCGAAAGGGGGACATCTAAAATGCTTGCGATCATAGCAATGATCAGCGACCTGCCGGCGATGATAGCCGCCGTCGTTGAGAAGATCACGGGAGCCGATCTCTCGGGCGTGATGCCGCCGAGACGGTTTATCAGGTCGGCGGAGGGCTGAGTGCGCTCCCTGCCGAATTTCATATACTGAGATGAATTCCAGTCTGACATATGATATCCCCCTTATTTAATACATTATATATACCGCCGTTTCGGTCACTCCACGGGAATGCTTATCTCCGTGACGAATTTATCCGGGTCGGCGGTGAGGCCGTAGTCTATCATCGTTATCTCCCGCGAGAAGCCGACGGGGCGCAGGCTTTGGGCGGCGATATAGTCCATCAGCTTTTCGTAGCGCTCGGGCGCCTCGGTGTGGCTGCCGCAGAAGCGTATACGCACGCAGCCGCATTCCGGCAGGCGGGTCACCTCGCCGTCGAAGCTGTCCTCATCGTCGAGCAGCAGGAATATGCCGTCGTATTGCCCGAAGCGGCGCTCGTTCAGATGCTTTTCAGAGATTCCGATGCCGACCTTGCCGAGGAATACGACCGCCTCCGCCTGCGAACCCTCGAGCCGGCGGATAGACGGCTCCATGTCGAGGAAGGTCTTGGGGCTGAGATTGTCGCTCATCCAGACTATGCGGCAGGAGGGGACTTTGACCTCGGTTACGATGTCGAAATCCGAGCTTTGGGCGTCGTGCAGGCAGCGCAGGCGATTGTCGATCTTCCGCTCGATCAGCTCAAGCCGCTTTTGCTTCTCAATGACCGCCTGTTTCTGGCGGCGGAGCTTCTCTTCGATTATATCGACGTCGCGGTTCCTCAGAAAATCCTCGATATCGGGGAGCGGCATATCCAGCGCGCGCAGATACCTTATCGTGTTCAGCGCCTCGAATTGGCGGGGGCCGTAGTAGCGGTAGCCCGTCTCGGGGTCGGTGTATTCGGGCGAGAGCAGGCCGGTGTTGTCATAGTGGCGCAGGCTGCTGACGCTCAGATTAAAGAGCTTCGCGACCTCGCCTATAGGGAAAAGCCTCGGCATATCCATTTTTACGCCTCCGTTTTGATTTTACTGCGGTGTTTCATTACGGCGAATGCGATAACGCAGACTATCACCGACACCAATGAGCCTACCGCCGTGGCAAGACCCATCGGGAAGAGCGTTGCGGGGAAGAATTTGGACATCAGGTATGCGCCGGGCACGCGGGCGAGCGTGAGCGAGAGGACGTTGTGCAGGAACGACAGCCCCGAGCGACCGCAGGCGCAGAAATAACCGCTGAAGCAGAAGTGGATGCCCGCCATGGCGCAGTCGAGAATATATCCTCTGAGATATTGCCCGCCGGCTGTGATAACGGCGGGGTCTTTGTTAAACAGCCCCACCACAGGCTCGGCAACGAACTGAATTATCACCGAGACGATAACTCCGAAGCCGAAAGCGAGGAGGATTCCGTAGCGAAGGGTCTGCTCGGCTCGCTCGGGCTTGTTTGCGCCAATATTTTGAGCGCCGAGGGCGGAGACGGTCGAGAGCATTGAGGACGGCACAAGGAAGAGGAAGCTGATGACCTTCTCCACAATGCCCACCGCCGCCGCGTCGGTCAGACCTCGGTTATTCGCAATTATGGTTATCACGATGAAGCCCACCTGGATCAAACCATCCTGAAGCGCAACGGGTACGCCGATTTTGAGGAGCTGACCCATTACAACGCTCTGCGGGCGCAGGTCGCTGCGGCTCAGCTTGATCTCACCCCGCTTGACAATGACGGCGAGCGAAATTATCACGCTTATCGCCTGGGAAAGGGTCGTGCCGAGAGCTGCACCGGTGGGGCCTAAATTGAGTGCGCCCATGAAGAGATAGTCAAGGGCGATATTTGCGGCGCAGGCAACGGCGATGAAATACATCGGGCTTTTTGAGTCGCCCATACCTCTGAATACGGAGCTTATTATATTATACGCCGTGATGAACGGGATGCCGATAAAGCAGACGGTGAGATAATCAATCGTGCCGTTGACCGCCTCGGCGGGGGTGGACATGACCGAGACTATCGGCCTTACGAGCAGGAGCAGCACGGCTGTCAGGGCGACGGATACGCCGAAAAAGAGCGTGACGGTGTTGCCGACGCATTTTGCGGCCCTTTTGCGGTCGCTGCCGCCGACGGCCTGCCCGACGCTGACCGTTGTGCCCATTGCGAGGCCGACGATCATCACGGTGAGCATATGCATCACCTGCGAGCCGATAGATACGGCGGTTGTTGCGGCCGTGCCGTCAAATTGACCGATGATAAAGAGATCCGCCATGCCGTAGAGGGTCTGTAAGAAGTATGAGAGCAGATAGGGCAGTGAGAAAAAGATTACATTTTTGAATACGCTGCCGGTTGTAAGATTTCTTTCCATGATTATTGCTTCCTTGGATCGGTTTTTATCTATTATAAACTCTACACCTATTGCAGAGTCAAGGTCTTTTGACAAAAAAGTTGTAACAGATACGGAGTTTAAAGAATTTTTCAGAAAAAAATTTTAAAAACCTATTGACAAACGGAAAAGAAATGATATAATAATGATAACAGTTATCGTTATTGAAAGGAGACAGCGGCATGACGAAGCACAGCAGACAGCGGGACGCGATATTTGAGAATCTCCGCTCGCGCAAAGATCACCCCACCGCTGAGGAGATATATCTCTCACTCAAGCCCGCGATGCCTGCGATCAGCCTCGCCACGGTCTACCGCAACCTTGCTCAGCTTGAGAATGAGGGCTTGATACTTCGCCTCGGCTCGGGCGGCTCCGCAAGGTATGACGGCGACACCGACCCGCATTATCATCTCCTTTGCCTCGGCTGCGGCAGGGTATTCGATATCCCGTATATTGACGACGGCGGTCTTTGCGAGAAGGCGGACAGGCTCTTCGACGGCGAAGTGCTCTCGACGGTCGTTACGTTCCGCGGATACTGCGCCCGCTGCGCCGAAACCCACAAAAGCTGAAAATAAATCAAAAAATCATTAATTAAACGGAGGAAAAAATCATGAAAAAGTTTGTATGCTCAGTTTGCGGTTATGTTTACGAAGGCGATGCTCTCCCCGAGGGCTACAAGTGCCCGGTCTGCAATGCTCCCGCTTCAAAGTTTGTCGAGCAGAGCAACGAGGGTATGTCATGGGCTGCCGAGCATGTAGTCGGCGTCGCTCAGGGCGTCAGCGATGAGATCCTTGAGGGTCTGAGAGCTAATTTCGCCGGTGAATGCTCCGAGGTCGGCATGTATCTTGCCATGGCGAGAGTCGCTCACCGCGAGGGCTACCCCGAGATCGGCCTCTATTGGGAAAAAGCCGCCTATGAAGAGGCGGAGCATGCAGCGAAATTCGCCGAGCTGCTCGGCGAGGTCGTGACCGACAGCACCAAGAAGAACCTTGAGATGAGAGTTGAAGCCGAGAACGGCGCGACCGCAGG